>Ga0208826_1000018_pt1 | contig 219972 bp, 221 predicted proteins | sample AD_UKC115_MetaG_FD_184451 | JGI IMG/M metagenome (GOLD analysis project Ga0208826, IMG submission 184451) | Active sludge microbial communities of municipal wastewater-treating anaerobic digesters from Hong Kong - AD_UKC115_MetaG (SPAdes)... | ecosystem: Engineered > Bioreactor > Anaerobic >...
GTGGGAGAAGGGCGGAGAGGGCGGACTCGGTCTGGCGGAGAAGGTGCTGGGCTCCATGAAGAAGGCCAACGGGTACCACCCGCTGTACGAGCTGGGTCTGCCGCTGAAGGAGAAGATCGAGAAGATCGCCACGCACGTGTACGGGGCGGAGGGAGTGGACTACGCGGAGAGCGCGTCGAAGTTCCTGGACGAGCTCCAGGAGCGGGGGTACGGGACCCTGCCGGTGTGCATGGCCAAGACGCAGATGAGCCTGTCGGACGATCCCGGGAAGATCGGGAGGCCGAAGGGTTGGAGGCTCCTGGTGCGGGAAGTGAGGCTGTCGGCGGGAGCGGGCTTCGTGGTGCCGATCTGCGGGACGATCATGACGATGCCGGGGCTGCCGAAGCACCCGGCGGCGGAGTTCATCGACGTGGACGACCAGGGCCGCATCACCGGCCTGTTCTAGGAGGGGGAGCAGGTGGCGCAGATCCTGGACGGGAAGGAGATTGCCCGGGAGATCCGGGAAGGATTGAAAATCCGGTGCGCTGGGCTGAAAGCGAAGGGAGTCACGCCGGGCCTGGCAGTGGTGCTGGTGGGAAGCGACCCCGCATCGGCCATCTACGTCGGCCAGAAAGAGAAGGCCTGTGCAGAGGTGGGATTCCGGTCTTTCCGGCACGTCCTGCCGGGAGAAGTGTCTGAAAAGGAGCTTTTCGACCTCGTCGACCGCCTCAACGGGGATCCCTCGGTCCACGGGATCCTGGTGCAGCTTCCGCTGCCGAAGGGGGTATCGGCCGACCGCGTCATCGGGAGGATCGACCCGGGAAAGGACGTGGACGGGTTTCATCCCCTCAACGCGGGGCTGCTGGCCTGCGGGCTGCCCGGGGTCGTTCCCTGTACGCCGAAGGGCGTGATGCGGATCCTGGAAAGGTACGAAATCCCCCTGGCGGGCCGCAAGGCGGTCGTGGTGGGCCGGAGCAACATCGTGGGAAAACCGATGGCCCAGCTTCTGCTCGCGGCGAACATGACCGTCACGGTGTGCCACAGCCGGACGCCGGACCTGGGGAGTGAGACCCGGCAGGCCGACGTGCTGGTCGTGGCGGCCGGCAAGCCGGGCATCGTCGACGGCTCGATGGTGAAAGAGGGGGCGGTCGTGGTGGACGTGGGGATCCACCGGACGGAGGCCGGGATCGTGGGAGACGTGAAATTCGGCGAGGCCGCGGAAAAGGCCTCCTGGATCACCCCGGTGCCCGGGGGGGTCGGCCCCCTGACCATCGCCATGCTGATGGAAAACACCCTGGAACTGGCGGAGAGGATGGTGTCGTAGCCGGCAGGCGAAGGGTTTTAGAAGCCGGGGAACCTGCGCGCGGGTTTCCGAAAAGAGAAGAACCTCCAGCCCCTGGAGGTTCTTTTTTTGTCTCGAAAAAAGAAAGATATCCGCCAACTCAAAAAGAGATTGACAGAAAACTTCCACCGCTTAATAATATCGGAGAAGGGAATCTTTCTTGATCGTGGGAGGGGGTCCTGGCTTGGAAAACGCGTATGTCGTCTCCGCTTTGAGAACCGCCGGAGGAAGGCTGGGCGGAGGTTTAAAGGATGTTTTGCCGGAAGAATTGCTGAAGTTTGTCCTCGAAGGCGTCATCCGGGAAAGCCCGATTGAAAAGCCCCAGGTGGACGAGGTGATCATGGGGCAGGCAAAACAGACAACCGATGCGCCGAACATCGCCAGGGTGGCATCGCTGAAGTCCGGCTTCCCCGAGGAGATGCCTTCCTACACGGTCCATCGGCAGTGCGCCTCCGGGCTGCAGGCCATCGTCAATGGCGTGATGCAGATTCAGACGGGAATTTCCGACATCGTCATCGCAGGCGGGGTCGAGAGCATGAGCACCGCCCCCTATTACCTGAGGGGAGCGAGGTTCGGCTACCAGGCAGGAAATGCCGAGCTTCTTGACCCGAACACGGAAAGCCAGCCGAAATCCCAACCGGAAGAGATCTACGGCCGTTTCACCATGGGAATGACCGCGGAAAACCTGGCCGAGAAATACGGGATTTCCAGGGATGAACAGGACCAGTTCGCTTTTTCCAGTCACATGAAGGCCATCGCGGCGATGGATTCCGGTTTGTTCGCCGAGGAAATCGTTCCCGTGCTTATTCCCCAGCGAAAGGGGGAACCGAGGGTCTTCGATCAGGACGAGCACCCCAGGCGCGATACGACGCTGGAGAAGCTTTCCAAGTTGCCGCCGGCTTTCAAGCAGGGGGGAACCGTAACCGCGGGGAATAGCTCCGGGAGAAACGACGGGGCGGCCGCGGTTCTTCTGATGTCGGAGAAGGCCGTCGAGAAAACCGGGGCAACTCCCATCGCCCGTTTTGTCGCCATGGGAGCCGCGGGCGTGGATCCGCGGTACATGGGGATCGGCCCGGTTCCCGCCACCCGCCTGGCCCTCAAGAGGGCGGGGCTTTCCCTGGAGGATATCGGGCTCGTCGAGCTGAACGAGGCCTTTGCCGCCCAGAGCCTTGCCGTGGTGAAAGAACTTGGGCTGCGAATGGAATGCCTCAATGTCAACGGCGGCGCGATCGCGCTGGGGCATCCCCTGGGGTGCTCCGGGGCACGCATCACGGTGACCCTTCTCCATGAAATGCGGCGAAGGGGAACAAAGTATGGACTGGCAACGATCTGCGTGGCAGGAGGTCTCGGCCTTTCCGCCATTTTCGAGCGGGTTGGCTGAGCGAGACTCCCTGGGGGGTGAGAGGGGCATGGGAAGTGAATTGAGATGCAAAAAACTGATGTCCAAGGAGGCCGCCGTCAACCTGATCAAGCCGGGGTCGAGGGTTCTCATCGGCGGCTTCGGCAACGCCGGGGATCCGAAGCTGCTCATCGATGCCCTCTGTTCTTCGGGCATCGGGGAGCTGGTCATCATGAGCAACGACCTGGGCTCCCCCAACGAGGGACTGGGGAAGCTCCTCACGAACGGTCAGGTCAGGGGTCTCATCGGGACCTATTACAACTGGAACCCTGAGGTCGCGATTGCCTACAACGAAGGGCGCATTTTCGTGGACCTGGTTCCCCAGGGGACTTTTGCCGAAGCGGTTCGTGCCGCCGGCGTTGGAATCCCGGCTTTCTATACGCCCACGGCGGTCGGCACGGAAATCGCGAAGGGGAAAGAAACCCGGGAGTTCAACGGGAAAACCTACGTCCTCCAGGAGGCCTTGAAGGCGGATGTCGCCCTGATCAAGGCCTATAAGGCCGATGAGCTGGGCAACCTGGTCTATTACAAAACGGCCCGGAATTTCAACCCGGTGATGGCCATGGCGGCCGACCTGGTCATCGCGGAGGTGGACGAGGTCGTCCCCAGGGGCTGTCTCGACCCGGAGTGCGTCGTGACTCCTCACATCTTTGTCGACGTGATCGTCAACGGAGGGGAGCTTTCATGATCGTTCTGCCCGAAGACCAAGCGAAACAGCGGATTGCATGGAGAATCGCCCAGGAATTCAACAGGACGGAATGCCCGCTCTTTATCAACCTGGGCGTTGGAATTCCTACGATGGTGGCCGATTACATCAACAACGACCAGGTGTTCATCCAGGCGGAAAACGGGATGCTCGGGCTTGGTCCCGCCGCAGAGGAAGGGAAAAAAGATCCAATGCTCATCAATGCCGGGCGGATCCCGATCACCGAGACTCCTGGCTGCTCCTTTTTTGACAGCTGCACTTCTTTCGGAATGATTCGCGGGGGGCACGTGGATGCCACGGTGATCGGCGCTTTTGAAGTTGACCAGGAGGGCAATGTGGCGAACTGGATCATCCCCAACGGCAAGCAGCTGGGCGTCGGGGGAGCCATGGACCTGGTGGCCGGCGCAAAAAAAGTGTATATCGCCATGACCCACACTACGAAAAAGGGGGCCCCGAAAATCATCCCCTCGTGCACGCTCCCTGTAACGGGTTACCGGGAAGTGGATGTGATCGTGACGGAATTTGCGCTTTTCCGTTTCCTGGAAGGCCGGATGTTCCTGGAAGAAATCGCTCCGGAAGTTTCCCTGGAGGAGCTCCGGGAGATGACCACGGCCGAGTTTGTCGTGCCTAGCGAATTGAAAGCCTACCCGGTTCCATGATCTCCGGAACGAGCGGCAAAAAGACCGTTCACCTCAAATTTACCGGTTCGTTGATCGGGCAGCTGGGGCTCCGGGAAGCCGACATCGAATGCGGAGAAAAGGCGACCTTCCTGGACCTTCGGGAGGAGCTCGGAAGACAGATTCCCATGTTTTCCGGAAACCGGCTGTCGCAATACCTCGTGTTCATGTCCGACGGCAAAATCATCCAGGACCCAAAGGAGGAGATCGGAGAAAAGGAGGAAATCAGTGTTTTTCTCCCGGTGTTCGGCGGTTAGCGTGGCGGAAAAACCATTGAAGGGGGCGAAAAAATGAAGAAGGGTAACGGGAACTGGTTCGAAATGTCAAAAAGCGATTTCTGGAGCATGGTTTTGATTCTCTTACTTTGCCTCTTGCCCTTTGCCCTGGTCAAAAGCCAGTCCGCGTTTCTTGGGATCTCGCATTTCGGTTGGATCATGGGATTGCTGATGTTCCTTACCCCCGTCATTTCCCTTGCAGGCATCGTTTTTGAGAAGCGGGAAAACTGAACGGATAGGAGAGAGAGACAATGAAGACCGTTGAATTGGCGATCACGCTTGGCTACATCGTCATTTGCATCCTGATCGGGGTTTGGGTTTCCAGGCGCGTCAGCGAATCCTCCGACGACTACTGGGTTGCAGGCCGGAAGATCGGAACCTTCACCAACTCGTGGGCGATCATGGCTGCTCTCGGGAGCGGCGGATCGATCCTGGGGGTCAACGGGCTGGCCTATAAACTGGGGATTCCCTACACCTTCGCCATGTACGCCGGCGCGGTGGCCGGGTTCCCCATTGCAGCCATCCTGGTCGCACGGCAGCTGCGGAACTTCAGGGTCAGGACGGTCCCGGAATTTCTCGACTTTCGCTATAACAACAAGCTGCTCAACATCATCGTTCCCCTTGTCATCCTCGTCTGCATGGAAGTGTATGTTGTGGCACAGCTGAAGGCAGCGGGTGTGACGGCCGTTTACCTGCTCGGGGTCCCGTATAAAACCGCGGTTGTCCTCACGGCCCTGGTCTTCACCTTGTACGTTTCCATCGGGGGCATGTGGGCCGTTACCTTGACGGACGTCCTCCAGGGGATCCTGATGGTCACGATGGTCGTGATCGTCGCCATCGCGGTTTTCATGGGCTTCGGCGGCTTCGCCAGCACGATCCAGCAGGGAACCGCGGCTTTCCCGGCCCTCGGTGCGGTGGTGGACAAGCCGATCATCAGCTACGCCGGGGCATTCCTGGTCTGGTTCATCGCGGCCTGCACGGTCCCGCACTTGGTCATGCGCGTGTTTACCGCAAGGGATGCCCATTCCGCCCGGCTTTCCCTCAACTATTCGATGCTGATTTATGCCGTGATGATCTTCTTCGGCGTCATCGCGGTTGCCAGTGCCGGGCACATCCTGTTCCCCGATCTCGCGGATGCGGATACGGTCTTTTTGAAGGTCATGGAGCACTACATGCCGTCCCGGTTCATGGCGGGCCTGGCGGTGGCCGCCGTCATGGCCGCCGTGATGTCCACGACCGACGCTTTGATCCTGGCGGTCTCCAGCGCGGCGGTCAACGACATCTACAAGAAGCATTTCAATCCCCAGGCGAACGAGAAGACCATCTTCAAGATGGGGCTGGTCATGACCTGGGTTGCGGGATTGCTGGCCATCTACTTCGCCCTGAACCCGCCGAAGCTCTTGACGATGCTTTACACGGCAGCCGTCGGACTCCTTGGCTCAACCCTATTTGCCCCGATCATCCTCGGCATCTGGTGGAAAAAGGCCACCTCGCAGGGGGCTCTCTGGAGCTGCATTTCAGGTGGAGTGTCGTACCTCTACCTCCTCTGGTTCACCCCGATGCCGCCGCTGTCGCATGTCCTGGTCTCCGTGCCCCTGAGTTTCGTCGTCTTCTTCGCTGTCAGCCTGATGACTCAGTCTGCGGTGGATTCAAAGGTCCTGGAACGGGTTGCCGTCGGACATGAAAGAGAGCTTGAAGTTGCCGAGGCGCAGGCTCGATCCTAGGCGTTTTGGCAGAAAGAGGGAAAAACTCGATGAAATTCAAGCTGAATGAGGAAACCTGTTCGGGCTGCCGGACATGCCAGGTGATCTGCTCACTGGTTCACTTTGAAAAAGTCAATCCAAAGCTGGGAGCGCTCAAGATCGACGCGCACTTTCCCGAGCCGGGCGCTTACACCATTCGCCATTGCACCCAGTGCGGGGCCTGTGCGGCCGCTTGCCCGGTCCAGGCAATCGAGGAGCGGAACGGGGTTTACAGGGTCGTCCCGGAAAAGTGCATTCGATGCGGAGCGTGCGTGGATGCCTGCCCGCATGGAGTGATTTTCCTTCACGCGGAGATCCCTTACGCCGTCAAATGCGACAACTGCGGGGAATGCATCCGGATTTGCCCGCGGGTCGCGCTGATGGATGAAGAGGGGGAGGTCGCAAACGATGTTCGGCTATAACGGAAAACTTCTGAGAGTGAATCTAACGGAGAATCGGACTTCCATCGAAGAGATTCCGGAGAAGATCGCCCGCGATTACATCGGGGGCAGGGGGTTTGTCGCCCGCTATCTCTGGGACGAGATCAAGCCGGGAACGGATCCTCTTTCACCCGAAAACAAAATCGTGATTGCAACGGGACCTTTATCCGGTGTTTTCCTCCCGAGCAGCGGCAAGATCGAATTCGGGACAAAATCTCCCCATACCGGCGGGTATGCGGACAGCAACATGGGAGGACACCTTTCGTCGGAATTGAAACTCGCGGGATATGACATGGTCATCATTGAAGGAAAGTCTGAAAAACCGGTTTTCCTTTTCATTGATGATGACCGGGTTGAGGTTCGCGACGCCTCCGCCTATTGGGGAATGGGTGCGTTGAGTTCCGAGAAAAAACTGAAGGAGGACCTCGGAGAGGAATTCCAAATCGCGGTCATCGGTCCTGCGGGAGAAAGGGGGGTGACCTTCAGCTGCATCAACCATGATTTCGGCAGGCAGGCCGGTCGTGCGGGCGTGGCCGCCGTGATGGGGTCGAAGGGGCTGAAGGCGATCGCCGTGAGGGGGACCAGGTCCGTTCCCGTTGCGGAGCCCGGGAAGCTTCTTGAGAAATCCAGGTCGATGTACAGGGCGATCTACGAGATCCCGGCATTCCGTTCCTGGACGCCTTACGGGACTGCGGATATCACCAGCTTCATCAACGAAAACGGCGCATTCCCTACGAAGAACTTCAGCAGGGGGTTTTTCGAAAAAGCGGGCGAAATCACCGGGCAAAAGCTGAGGGAAAAGATCCATGTCAAGGACAAGGGCTGTTTCGGCTGCCCCATTCCCTGCGGGAAGTACTCCAAGGTGACCTACAAGGGGGACACCCGGTACGTTGAAGGGCCCGAGTACGAAACGATCGCCCTGGTCGGCGGCAACTGCCTGATCGGGGATATCGCGGAAATCGGGTACATCAATTACTGGATGGACGAATACGGGGTGGACACGATCTCCGGCGGGAATGTCATCGGTTTCGCCCTGGAATGCCTCGAGAAGGGCATTATTCCCCCCGAGGCGGTTGAAGGAAAAGAGCTGAAGTTCGGGGATCCGGACTCGATCCTTTACCTACTGGAGAAAATCGTCAGGAGGGAGGGGATCGGGGAGATCCTTTCCCAGGGGGTCCGAAAAGCGGCTGAAATACTGGGGAAAGGTTCCGAAAGGTTCGCGATCCACGTCAAGGGGCTGGAGGTCAGCGGCTATGAACCGCGGAATGCGGCCGGAATGCTGCTTGCTTACATGACCAGCGACATTGGTGCCCACCACGGCAGAGCCTGGGCCATTACCTACGACATCGCCGTCGGGCGGTATGAAGTAAAGGGCAAGGCGGAGAAGGTCATCGACCTGCAGCATATCCGGCCGGTGATCGACATGCTGACGGTGTGCCGTTTCCCGTGGATCGAGCTGGGCTTCCCCCTGGAGGAGTACGAGGAGGTCTTCAAGTTCGTCACGGGGCTCGACTGGGGCTGGAAGGAATTCAAAAAAGTGGGAGAACGGGTCTATAACCTGACCAGGGCCTTCAACATCAGGGAAATCAAGGGCTTTGGAAGGAAGGACGATTATCCCCCGAAGCGGTTCTACGAAGAACCTCTCGAAGGTGAGGGCCCGACAGCCGGACAGCACGTTTCGCTCGAAGTGCTGGACGCAATGCTGGACGATTACTACTCTTTGAGAGGGTGGACGAAGGACGGGCACCCGACGAAAGAAAAACTCGAAGAACTGGATCTCGGTTTTGTGTCAAAGGTGCTTGAAAACGTTTAGACTAGGCGAAAAGATTCCCATGATGAAAGCGTGACAAAAGGGAGAAACCGTGGGGGTGAAAACGGATGATCTTTTCCGAAATTAAGAACCAGATGTCGAACTTTTCGAAAAACCACAGGCTGATCGCTCAGTACATCCTGGATCATCCCCACGATGTCCCCTTTCTAACGGCGGCGCAAATCGCTTCTCAGGTAGGATTCAGCGAGTCGACGGTGTTCAGGTTTGCCAACCGCCTCGGCTTTTCCGGCTACCCGGAACTGAAGGCTGCCCTGCAGGAAACTCTCATGGACAACCTGACCGTGACCGCGAGGGAGCAGGCCTATAAAGCCGAAGACGAAAAAGACGACATCCTGATGAAGGGGTTTGCCCGCGACGCCGAGACGATCATGGAAGCCGCATCGAAGCTCAACCGGGCTGCTCTTTACGAGGTCGCGGACCTGATTGTGCGTTCGGATTCCGTCTATGTCACGGCAGAACGGAGCGCCACCGCTCTGGCCCATTACCTGTGCTTCTACCTTTCCTGGTTCCTGCCTCACGTTCACAAGCTGGACCATGATTATGGGCTGGAAAGGGTTGCCAATTTGCCTCCAACCTCGACCCTGATCGGCATTACCTTTCACCGCTGCATCCGGAACGTGGTGGACACCCTTGACCTGGCAAAACGGATGGGCCTGCATACGGTGGCAATTACCAACTCTCCGACCACGCCCGCGGCCCGGCACGCCGAGAAAATCCTGATTGCCCCCTGCAAGTTTATTTCATTCATCGATTCCTACGCGGCTCCGATCAGCTTCCTGAATGCGTTGATCATCGCCGTGTCGCAAAGGAAGTTCGGCGAGGTGGAGCAGCGTTTCAACAACCTGGAAGCTTTGTGGAAAGAGCGGGGGACGTATGTCATCGAAGAAAGACCTTGAATCCTGACGAGGTGGTTGATTTGACGTCCTTGTTCCCGAGGAACTTCGGACAGCGCTACATAGAAGTGGAAAGAGGAGAGGGGCTGTACCTCTTCGGAAAAGATGGCCGTGCCTACCTGGACGCCGCAGCCGGCGCCATCTCCGCGAACATCGGCTACGGGGTGGAGGAAATTGCCGCGTCCATCCACGAGCAGACATCAAAGCTTCCCTTTGCTCACGCTTCCTACTGGGCGGCGGAGATCAACGAACGCGCCGCCTCTCTTGTTGCCGAGCTGGCCCCTGAGGGGATGCACTGGGTCTGGTTCGTCAATTCTGGAAGCGAGGCGATGGAAGCCGCGATCAAGATGGCCCGGCAGTATTTCGTCGAGAAGGAAGGAAAAGGGTCTTCCAGATCCCTCGTTATCGGGAGGCAAAACGGTTACCACGGGAGTACCCTCGGCACGCTGGCGATCGGGGGGAGCGTGGTTCGGCGAAGGCACTTTCTTCCCATGCTGAATGACCAGCCGAAGATTGAAACCCATTACTGCTACCGTTGCCCATACGGCCTTGATAGACCCTCGTGCGGAATTCGATGCGCCACCGAGCTGGAGAAAACGATCCGGCGCATCGGTCCTCAATACGTGGCGGCCTTCGTCGCCGAACCGATCGTTGGTTCCACGGTCGGGGCGTTGGTTCCCCCGGATGAATACTGGCCCATCGTCCGGGAAATCTGCTCCCGGTATGATGTCCTTCTGATTGCCGATGAAGTGATGACCGGCTGCGGAAGGACGGGGAAGAACTTCTGCGTGGATCACTGGGGAGTGAAGCCGGACCTGATCGGTACGGCAAAAGGGCTGGCCGCCAGTTACTACCCGGTTGGAGCGGTGATCGTGTCCGATCATGTGGGAGAGGTGTTCCGCAATGGAAGCGGGGTCTTTGCCCACAGCCATACGTTCAACGGCATGCCGGCGGCCTCCGCTGCGGTCGTCGCGGTCCTGGAATACATGAAGAAGCACGGCCTGGTCGAGAACGCGGCCAGGATGGGGAAGCTGATCGAAACGGAGCTCGCCCCGCGGCTGCAGGAATCGCCTTTTGTGGGAGAGGTGCGGGGTAAGGGGCTGATGTGGGGGATTGAACTGGTCAGGGACAAAGAGACGAAAGCTCCCTTTGACGCCTCGATGGACGCGGGAGGAAAGCTCAAGGCCCTGGCTCTCGAGCGGGGGATGACCCTTTACCCCGGCAAGGCGATGGCGGACGGTGTGAACGGGGACAACGTCATGATCGGTCCGCCGCTGACGGCTGGAGAAAAGGATGTCAGGAAGATTTTTGAGATCCTGACCGACTCGCTGCAAAGTCTGCAAAAACAATTGAAGTTCTAGGATCCGCAACGGATGATCGGGGCAGGCGCGGGCAAGAAACCGCCTGCCCCCGCTCCGATGGAGCGATGGGGTCCCGGCCTCCTGAACGAACGTCAAGCCCCTCCATCAATCCCCCCCGACAGTTTTTCGTGCTTCGGCTCCCATTCCCTCTCCCTGGAAAACAGCAGCGCCGGCTGCAGGGTGCCTTCGCCCAAGGCCCGGTTCACCTCGTCCACCGCCGCCATCAGGGCCCGCTCTTTCTTCCGCTTCAGCCTCGCTTCCTCTCCCTCGAAAAGCCCCTGCTGGACCACGCCGTCGGGGCAGAGGTCGAGCAGGAGAACACCGGCCTTCACGAAGGCGTGCCCGGGGGCGTAGATCCGATCGAGGCCCTCGAGGGCAGCCTTCACCAGGGCCAGGCTGCTGGAGGTGGGGGCATCCATCTTCACCGCGGCGGCGGGGGCGAAGAAATCATCCCTGAATCGGCTGGTGGCGATATAGACCTGAACGGTGCCGGCGGCGAGCCCCTGGCGCCTCAGCCGCTCGGCGGCGGAAACCGCGTGGGCGGTCACGGCCTCCTTCAGGCTTTCCAGGTCGGATACCGGTTTGCCGAAGGAGCGGGAGACCTGGATCGATTTCTGGGCGGGATCCTCCTCCACCAGCCGGATGCAGGAGATTCCCCGGAGCTCCCAGGCGGTGTGGACCGCCCGGATGGAGAAGTGCCGGCGCAGCCATTCGTCCCTGGCGTCCCGGAGGCGGCGTGCCGTTCGGATTCCGAAGCGGGCAAGGGATTCGGTGCACCGCCGCCCGATCCCCCAGACGTCTCCAACGGGGACCTTCTCCAGGAATGCGTCCAGGTCCAGCCCCTCGAGGGAGAAGACTCCCCCGGTTTCGGTGTCCTTTTTTCCCCTGTCCGCGGCGAGCTTGGCCAGGGTCTTGGTGGCGGCGATGCCGATGGATACGGGGATCCCGATCTCTCTGAGCAGCGTCCCGCGGATGTCCCGGGCATACTCCACGGGGTCGGCCAGGGAGGCGATGGAGAGATCGAGGAACGCCTCGTCCACGGAATACACTTCCATGCGGCCGGTGTAGCGGGAGAGGATCGCCATGACCCGGCGGGAAACTTCGTGGTACAGGGCGAAGTTGGTGGAGAAGACCGTGACGCCGTGGGCTTCCGCCAGGGCCCGGATCTTGAAGAAGGGCTCTCCCATGGGAATGCCCAGGGCCTTGGCCTCGTTGGACCGGGAGATGACGCACCCGTCGTTGCACGAAAGCACGATGACCGGCTTGCCCTCCAGGTCGGGACGCAGGAGCCGTTCACAGGAAACGAAGAAGTTGTTGCAGTCGCAGAGAGCGAACCGCACGGCCGGTTACCCCCCGTTGGGGTCCTTCAGGATCCAGGTGACCCTTCCCCACACCGAGGAGGGGGCGAATCCCCGCTTGAGGCGGCGGCAGGCCAGGTTCCCCGCTTCCGTGGCGACCACGGCGAGGCAGCCTTCCTCAGGCGGCAGGGAGCGGTCGACCACCAGGATGAAGCCCGGACACGGGCGGAAGAGGAAGGTGGAAGAGGGACGGGGCACCAGGATTTCTCCCAGGCGCTCGGCCAGGGGGCGGGGTTTTTCTGGAATCCCGCTCAAACGGACGGACATGGCAGGCCTCCCTTGTATAAAAGATAACCTATTGTAATCATAAACGGGCATTGCTTGCATTAAAGGATATCATTCCGGGCGCTCCAAACGCGTGATATGCTAAATGCAGGACGTCCCTGGGGAGAGTGAGGATTTTGGACGAGGCTGAACGGCTGCTTTCCGTGATCCGCAACGACATCTATCCCCTCACCGAGCGCCTGGTGGCGCAGGGGAACAACCTTTTCGGGGCGGCAGTCCTGGCCGGGCCCAACCTGGACCTGGTGGTCGCCGGCAGCAACCGGCGGGAGGAGGATCCCACCCTTCACGGCGAAATCGCCACGATCCACGCGTTCTACCGTTTGCCGGACCGGCCGGACCCGGCGGAAACCGTGTTCCTTTCCACCCACGAACCGTGCCCCATGTGCGCGGCGGCCCTGGCCTGGTGCGGGTTTCGGGAGATCCGGTACCTCTTCGATTACCGGGAGACGGCTCTCGATTTCGCCATGCCCGGTGACCTGGCGATCCTGGGGGAGCTGTTCGGGGCGAAAGCGCTGAGGCATGAGAACGCCTTTTTCAGGATGGTTCCGATCCGTGCCCTAGTGGAGAAATCTCCGGACAGGGAGCTTCTTTTGAGGGAGATCGCGTCGATCAAGGCCCTTTACAAGAGTTTGAGGGTGAAGGGCGTGGACCGAAGGGAGGGGTGAACCGATGGTCGAGAAGATCGTGAAGTTCGAGGATGACTGGGCGAAAGAGCTGACAAGCGAGCAGTTCCTCGTCACGCGGAAGAAGGGAACGGAGCCGCCGTTCTCGGGCAGGTTCTGGAACCACCACGAGGACGGGGTCTACGTGTGCGTCTGCTGCGGAAATGAGCTTTTCGACTCGAGGGACAAGTTCGATTCCGGCACGGGCTGGCCGAGTTTCAAAAAACCCCTGCGCCCGGATTGCGTTGAAACCCGGGAGGACCTGAGTCACTTCATGAGAAGGGTCGAAGTCCTCTGCGCCCGCTGCGATGCCCACCTGGGGCACGTGTTCGACGACGGGCCTCCGCCGGAAGGCAAGCGCTACTGCATCAACTCCGTCTCGCTGGATTTCAGGGCCCGCTGATGGCCTGGGGGAGGTCCGAACCTGGGTCCGGGCCCTCCCTCAGGGCGTCAGGAAGAAGAAGTCAGCGTCCCCTCGCCGGGTGGGAGCGCTCCCACTCGGTCAGAAATCCCGTGGCCGCCCGCGCCTCCTGGTAGGCCAGCGCCAGGCCGGTCTGCTCGTCGAGCAGCGCTTCCGAGTCAATCCCGCTTTCTCTTCCCATTCCCGGATGAAGCCGCCTGTTCCTGGTGTCCATCATGATGAATCCCTCCTTCATTTTGATCGCCCCTGGGGCGGGGCGGTTAAGCTGCTTTCCGGATCCGGACGGCCTTGCCGGTGGAGCGCTCCAGCGCTCCTGGCGCCAGCAGGTTGAAGCCGACCCGGATGCCGAGTCCTTCGTTGAGTTTCTTCGAGGCGAAACGGGCCAGCCGGGATGAGGCTTCCTCGTCCAGCGCCGTCTCGGATTCGCAGTGCACGGTCAGTTCCTTCAGGTAATCCTTTTCGCTGACCTCCAGCTGGTAGTTCAGGGACATTCCCGGGATCCGGGCCAGCAGGGCCTCCACCTGCGACGGGTAGACATTCACCCCCCGGATGATGAGCATGTCGTCGCTGCGTCCCTTGACCCGGGCCAGCCGCACGCCGGTCCGGCCGCACGGGCAGGGTTCCGGGATGAGGCGGGTGAGGTCCCGGGTCCGGTAGCGGACCAGTGGCATGGCTTCCTTGGTGAGCGTGGTGATCACCAGTTCACCCTCTTCTCCTTCCGGCAGCACCTCGCCGGTGACGGGGTCGATGATCTCGGCCAGGAAATGCTTGCTGTTCAGGTGAAGCCCGCTGCGGCAGCCGCATTCCATGGCCACGCCGGGGCCGATGATCTCGCTCAGCCCGTAGGAATCGATGGCGACGACGTCCAGTTCCTTCTCGATGCGTTCGCGCATGGCTTCGGACCAGGCTTCCCCGCCAAGGATGACCATTCTCAGGGGGATCCGCTCCCGGAGGTTCCTTTCCCGGATCAGCTCGGCCAGGTGCAGGGCGTAGGAAGGCGTGCTGGTCAGGACGGTGGTGCCCAGGTCCTCCATCAGGAGGAGCTGCCGCTCGGTGAAGCCGCCTCCCGTGGGGACCACGGCGGCTCCGATCGCCTCGGCCCCGTAGTGGAATCCCAGGGCGCCGGTGAACAGGCCGTAGCCGAGGATGACCTGGAAGGTGTCATCCTCTGTGACCCCGGCGGTTTCGAGGCAGTTGGCCATGCACTCGGTCCAGGCGGCGATGTCGTTTTTCGTGTAGGCGACGACGGTGGGTTTGCCCGTCGTTCCGGAGGAAGCGTGGTAGCGCACGAGTTCCCGCTTTTCGCAGGCCAGCAGGCCCGTGGGGTAGGCGTCCCGCATGTCCTGTTTGGTGGTGAAAGGCAGGCGCCGGAGATCTTCGGGTTTCTTGATGTCTTCAGGGGTGACGCCGGCTTTTTCCATTCGGTCCCGGGTCAGCGGAACCCTTTCCCAAACCCGTCTGACGGTTCTCTGCAGCGCTTCCATGCTTCCCTTTTCCCATTCCATCTCGATCACGTCTCCTTTCGGAAAATAAAAAAAGGCCGGGGTCCCTTTTGAAGGGACCCCGGCCTCGAATCGGCACGGACGCCTAGGCGTCGGCCCATCGAGGGGGTCCCACGCCGGTAAAATAATAGCGGATGGCGAAGAAGCGGTTCATTTTAGGGGTAACGGAATGAAGTCTCATTTTCTTCCTCCGCGAATTGCAGATATTGTGGTGCTTTATAGCACCGATTAAATCCGATGTCAAGCCCTGCCGCAGGGCATTTTTCGCTTTTCGGTCTACCCATTTACCAAGATAGTGGGGTATAATGTTTTCAAAGCGGAAGGAGGCTGCATGCCGTGAGGAAAAGCGAGTTCGAAACCTACGTTGATTTGCGCCGGAAGCTGGAGCAGAGGGGGGTTGAGCTCTGCCGCCTGTACGCGAAGGCTTACTACGGGGTGGAAGAGGACGATCGTGACATCGTGATCACCGATATCGAGGTGGGGCCCAGCGGGCGGGTTATGTTCACCTACTCCGTGGGCGACCTGGATGAAACTCTCTACCTGCCCCCGGAATACCTCTGGCGGACCGACGAGGAGGTCCTTGTCCTCATGCAGCTGGACCGCCAGGTCAAGGACGAGGCAATGAAGCGGCAGAGGGCCAGGGCCGCCGAAGGCCCGGCGGCCGCGGAAAGCAAAAAGGAGGAGAAGGAGGGAATGGAGATGGACAAGGAGCCCGAAGTCCTGATGAACCTCAACTGCACGTCCGATCTGAGCTGCTTTATCGAATACATCGACTACGATCTCCAGGAACTGCGGGACATGATCTCCGACCTCGACCGGGGATGGGTCGAGCACGCCCAGCAGGGGCATGCCTAGGTTTTTCCCGTCCTTTTCACGATGAAGGTCCGGTCCGGCGGGAAACTCCTGCCGGACCTTTTCTGTCTACAGGTTTGAAACCCGAGAGCGGATCTCCGCCTCTGCGGTTTCCGGGTCTTCGCAAAGGAGGATCTTTATGCCGAACCGGGCCGCCCGAGCCAGGTTCGAGGCCCGGTCATCCACGAAGAGAACCTCGGGGCCCTGGAGGCCCAGGTCCGCCAGGAGACGGATGTAGGCCTGGTCGTCGGCCTTGGTCGTGCCGGTCTTGAAGCTGTTGTGGACCAGGTCGAACCGCCAGAGGAAGGGGGTCTTCCGGTCCAGGGCCTCCAGCCAGTCGGTCTGGTCGCTCAGGATCGCGGCCTTAAGCCCCCTCCTGCGCAGCCATTCCGCGAGGTCGAGCATCCGGGGGCGAAGGACGAATCCGTCCAGGATGGCCTTCCGGAGGATTCGGTCCTGCGCGGTGATTCCCGTTTCGGCCCGGAAGGCTTCCCAGAACTCGGCCTCGCAGGCCTGGCCGCGAACGTAGCCTGAAGATTGGACAAGGCGTTCGCCGACATCCAGGGCCCTCTCTTCCCCGATCCCGAAATCCCTCCCGATCCGTTTCAGGCCGCGGACGAAGCCCTCTTCCGCCAGGACCCCCCCGAAGTCAAACACGACCGCCCGCAGGGCGGCTGTCCCGCTCCCTTCGTTCATCCATCCGTCGCCTCCCCTGGAAAGACTGCCCCGGATATTGTACAAGTTCTCCCTGGAGTCTCAATGGATGCGCCGGCGAAGCCTTTACGGAAGCCCCGGGAAAGGCTATAAAGGCATCAGTGCCATCGACGAGGGGAGTTGCCGAGGATGGAAAAATCCCACCGGCTCGAAGTCGCGATCGGGAAGCGGAACGCCTCTTTCCCGGAAGAAAGGTGCCTCTGGTGGAACGGCTCATGGTGGAGCCGGAAGACCTTTGAAGAAAAAGTGGGAGCGGCCGCGCGGACCCTTGAAGCGGGGGGCTTTCGTGCGGGCGAGCGGGTGGCCTGTTTCCTGCCGAACAGCCCCTCGGTTCTGGTGCTGTCCGTTGCCGCCTGGAAACTGGGAGGGACGTTGATCCCCCTGAACATGAAGGCCGGCACCCCTTCCATCCTGAAGATCCTCCGCCACGTGGAACCGGCGGGGGTTTTCCTGCACGAGAGCATGGAGCCCCTGGCGCAAGCCCTGGGGCAGGAAGGGATCCCGGCCGCGGTCATCGGTCTCGAAGGCGTGCTTCCGCCCCCGGCGCTTCGTCCCGTGACGCGGGAATCTTCGGACATGGCGGTCATCTTCGCCACTTCGGGCACCACGGGCGATCCGAAGGCAGTGCCGCTGACCCATGCGAACCTGCTCGACAACGCGACGAATGTCCACGAGAACATCGAGGGGTTCGAGACGGGGCGGGTCCTGATGAACGTCCTGCCGAACTTCCACGCCTTCGGCTACACGATCTGCGGCCTGCTGTCCCTGCTGTTCGGGCTGCCGCAGGTTCTCCTGCCTTCCTTCATCCCCCTGAAGTCCTTCTTCGAGGCTCTCCGGGCAACGCGCACCGAGGTCCTCATCGCGGTGCCCACCATGCTGCCCTTCATCCTGGGGGCGGTGGCAAAGGGGGAGGAATGCCCCGATTCGCTGAAATACATCCTTACCGGGGGCGGGCGGCTCGACCCCACCCTGGACAGACGGGTGAGGGACACGCTGGGCGTGGTGGTTTTCGAGGGGTACGGCCTGACGGAGACCTCCCCCGACGTTGCGTCCAACCGGAGTTTCGCGACGAAAAAGCTTGGAACGGTTGGACAGGCCCTGCCGAGCTTCGAGATCCAGGTGCGCGACCAGTCGGGCAATGTCCTCGGTCCCAACCAGGAAGGGATCCTCTGGGTTCGGGGGCCGTCGGTCTTTTCCGGCTACTTCCGTTCCCCCGAGATGACGGCCGAGCGGATCGTCGACGGATGGTTCAATACCGGCGACATCGTCCGGGTCGATGAAGAGGGATACATCGAGATCCTGGACAGGGCCAGCGACCTCATCATCGTCGGAGGCTTCAACGTTTATCCGCAGGAGATCGAGACGGTCCTGAACCAGGTCCCCGGCGTGGCCATGTCGGCGGTCATCGGCATCCCGAACGCGGTTTCGGGAGAGGTCCCGAAGGCGTTCGTGGTCCCGAAGGAAGGAGCCCGGCTCACCGCCCAGTCTTTGATCGCCCACTGCAAGGAACACCTGGCGCACTACAAGGTGCCCCGCAAGGTGGAGTTCGTTTCCGAGCTCCCCCTTTCGAGCGTGGGAAAGGTCCTGCGGCGCGAGCTCAGGCGCCTCGAGAAGGATTCCGTCAAGCCTGTCCAGGAGGCCTAGCCTTGGAAGAGACGAAGACGCCGCCAACCGGGGAGCCCTCCGGGAAGGAACCTGTCGGGGCGGATCTCCCCGAACTCCCCGAAGAGGATCTGCACGAGGGGCCAAGGAAGTGGTGGACGCGCCAGAACGTCCTCTTCGTCCTGTTTTTCGCCCTGATCCTGCTTTCGGTCGCCGGCTTCTACATCCAGAGGGGAATCGTACAGGGCTACGAGCACCGGGGCGACCGTTACCTCGACCAGAAGAACTACGACAAGGCCCTGAAGTACTTCCTCAAGGCTGCCGATCACGATCCGCAAAACCCCAGGGTCATTTTCTCCATCGGGAAGGCGATGCTTGCCCTCGGACGGGACCACGAGGCCCTGCAGGCCTTCCGGTCCAGCTTCCGGCTCGGGGGAGCCAGCGCGGAGCTGTACCTCTACATGGGCTTCGCCGAAAACCGTCTCGGCCGTCCTGACCAGGCCCGGCGCTTCTTCGAGAACGCACTGAAAATCGACCGGAAACTCTATGCGGCCCACCGGGAACTGGGGATGCTCCACCTGCGGGCCGATGACCCGGCGAGTGCGGAAAACCACCTTTTCCAGGCGCTGAAGGGCTATTCGGCGGAGAAGGATCCCGAACTCTACCGTACCCTGGCCGAGGTCCAGCTAAAGCTGGGACTTTACGAAAAAGCCTCCGGAACGCTGGCGGACCTCCTCAAGGCGGTCCCGCGCGATGCGGAGCTGAAGGCCCTGTTCGAAAAGGCGCAGCGGAGCCTGGAGATGGAGCGCCTCTACCGGAGGATCCGATGACCCGCGGCCGCGGGGGGCGACGCCTTTCCGCGGCGTTTTTCCAGGCCTTCCTGGCATGCTGCCTGGGGCTGTTCCCCGCCTTCGCGGGCGAACCGGCCGTCCCGCGCTTCGAGGATGCCGAATGTCCCTTCAGGATCCCATCGGATGGTTCCGTCCGGTACGGCAGGCTGATCGTCCCGGAAAACCGTTCCCGTCCCCGGGACGGCAGGACCGTTTCCATCTCGGTTCTCATCCTGAAAAGCCGTTCCGGGAATCCCCGTCCCGATCCGGTCCTGTACCTGGAGGGCGGGCCCGGGGGACCGTCCGTCGCGTATTACAAGGACTGGCTTTCTTCCCCCATCCTGGATCAGAGGGACCTCATCCTGTTCGACCAGCGCGGAGTGGGGCATTCCCTTCCCTCTCTGGCCTGCCCGGAGATCCGGTCGGCACGGCTGGAGGCCCTTACGCCCGGGAAAGATCCGGAGGCGGCCAGGCGGGCGATGCTGGAATCCGCCAGGGCTTGTGCGGCCCGCCTCCGGAAGGACGGGGTGGATCTCGAGGCTTACAACACGGAAGAAAGCGCCCGTGACCTGGCCGATCTCAGGCGCGTCCTGGGGATCCCGCAGTGGAACCTTTACGGGATCTCCTACGGGACGCGGCTGGCACTGTGCCTGATGCGGCTGGACCCCCGGGGTGTCCGTTCGGCGGTGCTGGATTCCGTGGTGGACCCGGAGGCCGACGAGTACGCCTCGGCCCCGGGGAACGCCAGGACCGCTTTTGACCGGTTCTTCGCGGCGGTGGAGGCGGATCCGGGAGCCAGGAAGGCGTTCCCGAACCTGCGGTCCATGCTGGAGAAAACGGCAGATGAGCTGAACCGGAATCCGCGCCTTGTCCGGATCCGGCTTCCCGGGGGAAAGCCCGCGACGGTCCGCATCGGCGGGGATACGCTGCTGGATGCGGTCTACAGTTTCCTGTACGACCCGGACAGCATTCCGTACATCCCGTTTCTGATCCAGGCCGCGGCCGCCGGTGACGTGTCCCACCTGGCGATGTTCACGGAAGAGCTCCTCTACGACGACCTGTCCGACGGCCTCTATTACGCTTTGCAGGGGCACGATGAGGCGCCCTTTTCGAAAGTCCCGGAAAAAGCGCCCGGAGTCTACGACCCCCTTCGCCTGGAGCGCGAGATGGCCCTGGCCTTCGGCTCGGGGCGGGCGGGTCCGGAAGCGAACTCGCCTGTGAGTTCGGACATCCCGGTTTTCATCCTGGCAGGCGGTTTTGACCCCATTACTCCCGCGGAGGGAACTCGCCGGGCGGCAAGAAGCCTGACCAGGGGGACCTTCCTTCTTTTCCCCGGGCTGGGACACGCGGTTTCCACTTCCAGCGGGGTGGAGCGGCTCGTGGCGGGGTTCCTGGACGATCCCGCGAAAAGCCCGGAAAGGCTGTCGCCCGAAACTCTGGCCGTGCGGCCCTTCGCGGTGAAGCTTTTCGTGACGGCGGCCCCCTACCTCCTGTATGCCCGGCTGGTCTACGACCGCGACCTCGACGTCCTGTTCCCGGTGCTTGCCTTTGCCGCAATATTCCTCGCCGGCAGCCTGTCCCTGGCGTTCACCTGGCGCGATCGGTCCCGGGCCGGGGCGTCCCGGTGGGGAGTGGTGTCAAGGCTCTTTGGGGGAGCGGGGGCCCTTCTCGACGGGGGGTTCATGGCGGCGCTCGTCCTGGCGGTCATTTTCGTCAACCGGGCGGATCCAGCCATGCTCTTTTTCGGCCTTCCGCACTGGGCGGCGTCCCTGGTGTGGCTGCCCCGCCTGGCCCTTCCTGCGACGGTCCTGCTGGTGTCGGGAATCCCGGCCTTTTTCAGGGACGGGGGGCTTGGCCTGCCCACCCGGGCTTTCTTCATCTCTCTTGCCGCGGCGCAAATCCTGTTTTTCCTGTTGCTTCTAGGCCGTGATATCGCATAAGATATTAAAGCGATGAAGATAAAGAGGCTTGAAGGGATGCCGTGAAGGGGGAATGAGAGGATGAGCAGTTCCACGAGAAAGGCGGGTTCCCTGAAAACACGGATCCTTGCCTCGGCGGCGATTCTCCTGTCGATGGCCCTCCCCGCACTGGGAGCAACCGTTTCTCCCACTCTCCGGACGATCTACCTGCCCGGGGCCCCGGCTTCGGGAGAACTGGCGCGTAAAACGACGCTGCCCGAATTCGGCACCGTATCGAACCTGCAATTGCTCCGGAAGACCCCCCTGGCTTTTTCCCTCGCGGGACAGACCGATCTCAGGCTGAAGATCGGCGGGTCCACCAGCGGGGAAAACACGCTCCTCCTGAAGGAATTTTCCCTGGACTGGAGAAACCCGGAAAAGAAAAGGGATTTCGCCGTCAAGACGAGCGAACCGAAGGCCCGGCGTGCCGTCTGGCAGGTGGCGACCCTGCGGTTTTCCCCGGACACGAGGGACTGGCAGGCCCCTCCCGGGCTCGTGGCGAGCGGAAACAGTCCCTTCGAGCTCTCGCCGGCCAAAGGCCTCGTCACCTTTTCCATCGACTTTTCCCGGTTCGCTCCGCGGGCACCGGGCGAGAAACCCGCGGCCCTGCACCTTGCGCCCGCCTCCCAGCCGCTCAGGGTCACGTCCCAGCCTTCCCTGGCGACGCCGGTCAAGCCCGGGCTGATCAAGCCTGTCACGCCGATCAAGCCGGTGCGGGTCGTCATGGAACCCGAACCTCTCTCTCCCATGCAGGTAGTCTATTTCGTGCGGGTGGTGACGCTTGACCAAAACGGGCAGCCGGTAGGCCTTCCCTCGTCTCCCGTCCGCATCCTGTACGGAGAAACGCCGGAAGGAAGCATCAAGTACGTCCCGCAGGCCTTCGAGAAGAAGAAGGTGTTCTTCCCCACGGTCAGGCCGACCCACTACGTTCCGCTGCAGATCGAGAAGCAGGGCGCGATGTACCATTATGTCGTGTTCAGGGACATGCCCATGCTCGGGTACAAGGTAGGGGACAAGCTCGATTTCACGCCCCACCCAAAGGACAAGGGCATCCTGGACGTGATCGGGGACTTCGTGGACGGGCTTGTCGATTTCGTTTCGGGGGCCTTGAACTGGGTGTCCACCGCCTACGAGGACATCAAGAAGATGGCGGTGGATCTCGCCGTGAACATCTCGGGCCAGGAGAGCCTGCGCGGCCTGTTCGAGCTGGGGCTCAACATCGGCATGTCGGCCATCGGGCTGCCTCCGAACATCCCGAACTTCGACGTGCTCTGCGGCATGGGCAAGGATTACCTGGTCGAGACCATCGCTTCTTCGGCGGGAGTGAACGAAGAACTGGCGGGCCGTGTCGCGGACAAGTTCATCGAGGAAACGCGTAAGGCGGGCAACGGGGGGGGCAACCCGAACAACTGGTTCAAGCCCGACCCGGATTTCTTCTACCGGCCCGCTTACGTGGAAATGACCGTGACGAACCCACACAACGTTCCTACGTCCGAAGTCATGGCCATCGTGGAGATTTCCACGGTCGACAGGGAAACGGGCCGTGACCTGACCCTCTATCACGAAGCGCGGATGACCATTCCCGCCCTGGCCCCAGGAAAGAGCTTCAGCGTGCCGGTTTTCCTGGAAGAGTACCTCGAAAACCGCTATGAGGACCACGATTACTACGCCGGGGTCAGCCGCTTCTGGTCGAACATGTCCCACCCGGCGAAGCTTGCCGTCGTTTCCTACGGGGGAGGGGATCCGATGAGGGTAGAAATCGAGGGACAGGCCCTTCGTGAGCTTGTTTTGCAGGCGCCGCTCAGCGAGGCCTGGTTCTAGTCGAAAAACGAAGGAGGGAAAGATCGATGAACGTGTTCAAACTTGAGCAGATCGAGGAGCGGGAACTGGCGCCGGGGTTCTTTGCCCGGCTGATCCATTCTGAGAAGATGACGTTCGCCTACTGGCGCATCCTGGAGGGGGCCGCCCTGCCGGCCCACAGCCACCCCCACGAGCAGGTGGTCAACCTCCTGGAGGGAACGTTCGAGCTGACTGTGGACGGAAAAAGCCGGATCCTGAAAGCGGGAAACGACGTCGTCGTGGTCCCTCCCGACGCGCTGCACTCCGGGAGGGCCCTGACGCCCTGCCGGATCCTGGATGTCTTCTGCCCGGTCCGGGAAGATTACCGCTGAGCGGCTGTTTCTGAAGAGGACCGGATCCTCAGCGAGTTCAGGATCACGGAGATCGAGCTGAAGGCCATGGCGGCCTCGGCGATGACCGGGTGCAGCAGGGCGGCCATCGCAAGGGGGATGGCCACAAGGTTGTAGGCGAAGGCCCAGAAGAGGTTCTGCCGGATCACCGAGAGGGTCTGGCGCGAGATCGAAACGGCGTCGGCGATCCGGGAGACGCCGCCCTTCACGATGACGATGTCGGCGTTGTCGATGGCGAGGTCCATGCCGGACCCGACGGCGACGCCGACGTCGGCCCCCTTCAGGGCCGCGGCGTCGTTCATGCCGTCCCCGACCATGAGGACTTTTCGCCCCAGGGCCTGGAAGTCCCGGATGAGGGAAAGCTTTTCCTCGGGGCGGATGCCGGCGCGGACCTCCTCGATCCCCGCGGCTTTCGCCACGGCCCTGGCGGTCCGTTCGTTGTCCCCGGTGGCCATGACGGGCCGTATGCCCATGGCCTTGAGACGGGCCACCGCTTCGACGGCATCCTCCCGCAGGGGGTCCTCGATGGAGAGGAATCCCGCGTGCTTCCCGTCCTTTCGGACTTCCACCACGGTCCGCCCCTGCTCGAGCAGGGCTGCGTAGCGTTCCGGGGCCTCGGGGCGCCCCACGAAGATCTCCGTTTTTCCGAAAAATCCCCGGACTCCTTCCCCGGCGATTTCTTCCATGCTGTCCGGTTCGGACTCGCCTCCAGGGCAGAAGGCCGCAATGGCTTTTGCAAGGGGGTGGTTCGAGTGCCGCTCCAGGGATGCAGCCGCCTCGAGGGTGGCCGGGTCCAGGCTGGATTCCACCACCTTCGGCTGCCCCTCGGTGAGCGTCCCGGTCTTGTCCATCACCACGATGCCGATCCCCGAGGCCGTCTGGATGGCCTCGGCGTTCCGGATCACCAGCCCGCGTTTGGAGGCCTGGCCCGTACCGGCCACGAGGGCCATGGGGGTGGCCAGCCCAAGGGCACAGGGGCAGGCGATGACGATCACGGTGATGAAGGCGAACACGCCGAGAGACAGGGGATCCCTTACGGAGGTGACCCAGGGAAGGACTTGCGCGGCCCGGTCCAGGAAGCCGCCGAAGCGCCCGGCGCCGAGTGCCCAGAACAGGCCCGCAGCAGCGGCGAGGGTTGCCACGGCCGGGACGAAGGCGTTCGTGACGCGGTCGGCGAAGGCCTGGATGGGGATCTTGGAGCCCTGGGCCTCCTGGATGAGCTCGATCATCCGGGCAAGGAAGGTGTCCGGTCCCACGCGGGTAACGCGGATTTTCAGGGGGCTGGTCAGGTTGAGGGAACCTCCGGTCACTTCATCGCCTTTCTCTTTCAGGACGGGAACCGATTCCCCGGTGATCATCGATTCATCCACCGCTGAATGCCCTTCCTCGATCGTCCCGTCCACGGGGATCCGGTCGCCGGGTCGGCAGACGACCGAGGCGCCCGCCTTCACGGCCTCGATCGGGACCGAAATCTCGTTTCCCGACTCATCCAGCACCAGGGCTTCCCTGGCCTGCAGCTTCAAAAGCCCCTTGATCTCCTTGGCAGCCTTGTCCCGGAGGGAGGATTCGATGGCCCGCCCCGTGATATGGAGGGTCATGATCATGGAACCCAGGGCGCCGAAGGAGACGATGGGTAGTCCTGCCGCCGCCAAAAGAGCCGTCCCCCAGGCGGCGGCCGAACCCAGCACGACAAGCACGTCCATGTTGGCATGGGCGTGCGAAAGGGCGATCCAGGCTCCCTTCAGGGAGGCCCGTCCCGCGCCGAAAAGGACGACCGCCCCGCCCGCGATCTCCATCCACAGGAAACCCGGAACGTGGGAGCCAGCCATGTGGACGAGCATGAGCGCCATGAGGGGGCCGGTGACGGCCCAGCTGAGGAGAAGGTTCCGCCGGGACTCTTCGTACCGTTTCCGGTCGATGTCCTCAAAGACCCCGTAGGCCACGCCGTAGCCCACGGATTGAACAGCGGCCTCGATCGTTTCCTGGGGGATGTCCCGTTCGAGGACAATGAAGGCCGTTTCCGTGGCAAGGTTCACCGCGGCAAACGACACGCCCTCCGTCTTCCGAAGGGCCTTTTCAACGGTCCGCGAGCAGGTGGCGCAGGTCATGCCCGAGACGCGAAAGCTTCTCTTCAGCCCTTCCGGCTTGCCTTCCGCCATGCGGATCCCTCCCTTCACGGACAGGGTTCAGGCCAAAAGGTCGACCCAGGTTTCGTTGATGCAGGAATGTCCCCTGGGGGTCACTTCGGGGGAGACGAGAACGTTCAGCCCTTCGGCGGCCTGCCTGACGATCACGGTCCCGGCGGGCATTTCCGGGTCCAGTGTGACCGAGGCGGCCAGCCGTCCCCGGCTGTTGGCAAGCGTGACGGTCTGTCCCGGCTCCAGGCCGAGGCGGCGGGCATCGGCCGCGCTGACCGTTGCCTGCGGGAGAGCCTCGGGGGTGCGGGCCTGCCGCATGTCCTGTCCGTTGGTGTATTCCCGTACGTGAACCGTGACCAGGCGGAATGGGCCCGCTGCGGGCGAGGGCCTGTCGAGCTCCACGGGAAACCTGAAAGGGGCCGCTGCCGGTTGCGGCGGGCGAGCCCTCCACATCCCGGGTGCGATCGGTTCGAGCCACTTTCGCGAACGGATGTGCCTGCCGATGGCCTCGAAGGCCGGGTGGAAGCGGTCGGGCAGGCCCAGGCCAGCGGCGATCTCCGCCAGGATGTCCAGCTCGTGCCGCACACCCGCCGGGGGGTCGCAGACCGAGGACGTTTCCTGCACGATGTCGTGCCAGTAGCTGGAAACAAAGTCCCCTCCACGCTCCAGCGGGAGGCTCACGGGAAGGATGAGCGAGCAGCACCGGGCGGTGAGGCTCATGCGGTAGTCGAGGCAGACGGAAAAAGGGCAGTTTTCGAGGAAGCGCCGGATCGATCCGGCATCGCCGCACTGGGAAACGGGGTTGCCCCGGATGAAGAGGGCCGCTTCGACAGGAGGGTCGGCTTCGAGAAGTGCGCGGCCCAGGCCGTTGCGGGAAACGAAGCGAGGGCTGGACCCGGGTACGTCGAAAACCTGCTCCGGGAGGAGCCCTTCGATTTCCTGGTTGAAGGCCACCCCGCCGCCGGGGATGCCCCGGTTTCGGGTCAGGATCCCGAGGGAATCAAGCACGGAAGCCAGGCTGGCCCCGGTCCTGGCCCGCTGGGGGCCCCAACCCATCCAGATCGAGAGGGGAAGGGTATCCAGCACGAACGCCTCAAGCTCATCCAGGTCCTTTTCGACCAGCCCGGTTTCCGCCAGGACGCGGCCTCGATCGGGGCCGAAAGCCAGGGCGGAAAACACCTCGCCGTTTTCGGCCCCGATCGGGATCCCGTTACGCCGGATGGCCCGGCCGCAAAGGTAGAGCGCCAGGACCAGGTCGCTTCCCGGCCGGATGATCCAGGCCCGATCCGAGAATTCCGTGGTGGGGGTTGTTCTCGCCTCGACGGTCCCGATGACGGCCTTCCGCTTCCGGGCCTCGGCCAGGAAGGGCATAAAGTGGACGTTCGTCACCGCCGGGTTTCGGCCCCAAAGGAGGATGCCCCTGCTTTCAACCACGGATTCAGGGCGCGGGCGCGGCCCAGAGGGATCGGTCGCGGCAAGGCCGGAAAGCCCTTCCGATCCGCAGAGGGACCCTTTCGCCACCGTTCCCCCGCCCAGGAGGGAGGGGAAGATCTCCTGGGCCCCGTTGCCCTTGAGGATGTTCCCGGAGTAGCTGTAATACAGCACGGAACGGTGCCCGTGGCGGGCCATTGCCCGGGAGATCCCCTCCACCGTCCGGGCGATGGCTTCGTCCCAATCGATCTTTTTCCAGCCGCTTCTGTCCCTCAGCAGGGGCACCGTCAGCCGCAGGGGGCCATGCATCCGGTTCGGCCACTCCAGCCCGCGGGGGCAGAGGAAGCCCCGGGTGTAGGGATGGTCTTTCCTCGGGCCGAAGGAAACGATCCGGCCATCTTCCACTTCAGCGGTGATGCCGCAGGAATCGGGGCAGTCGTACGGGCAGACCGTGTGCCTGGTTTCACGCGCCATGCGCCCGGGTTCCCTTTACTTTTTACTTGCCGGCTTTTTTCTTCAGCTGGTCCAGCGCGGCCAGAAGGGGCTGGACATTGCTGGCCTCGGCCGGCTTGTCCAGGATCAGCCTGGGGTTGTACTTTGCTCCCCAGTAGGAGGTGTTGGCCTTTTCGTCCGTGCTCATGACCGCACCGCCCAGCGACAGGCCCGCGAACAGCCCCTTGCTCATGGAATAGCTGTAAATGGAGGCCTTCAGGTTGACGTCGGTGGCGGCTCCGGCGCTGCGTCCCACCGGTCCGGCAGCGATGTCGATGTCGGCCCCCAGCTTGACCTTGTCTCCGTAGAACCGCTCCATCCCGCGCTGGTTCGTGATCACCAGGAGGAGGGCGGTGGACTGGACGCCGATCTGCAGGCCGTAGGATGCCCCGGCGATGTTCATGAAGCTGGGGCCGTACCAGCGCCCGGTGCCCGGGTCGTGGCGGAGCACGACGCCTTCTCCGTAGGCCCCTCCCAGGCCGATGGCCGCCTTGACGTAGCTGGGGATGATGACGACGCCCCTGGCTTTCCTGACCAGGTCAGCCATGGTTTCGGCATCGTTCTGCGAGGACATTTCACGGACGACCTTCGTTGCAGAAACGAGCCGGTCGTTCACCGTCTTGGCGGAGGCAAGGGCCGAAGCCGCAAGCGAAACGGCAAGGGCGAGGAAAAGAACAGCCAGGAACCTGCTCGGGTTCTTTTTCAATGAGATCGCTCCCTTCCTTTGGCGGGGCTTTTTGCCCGCTCAGCAAAATTCTATCACGGAGGGCAAATCGAGACTTGACAGGAGTCCGCCATATAGTTGTATTATACAACAGTTGTAAAAATTCAAGGTTTATTTTGGAGGGGTTCGATGTCGTTCCAGTCTGCCGAGCTTCGAGAGGCCCTCCGGCGGCTTTTCCGGAAAGTGGGATTTTACGAAAGGGACGAGGCCCGGTGCTGCTCGATGAGCCTTAGCCGCTGCCAGGTGCTGGTTGAGATCGGGCGAAGCGGGGGGCTTTCGCTGGTGGACCTTTCCGCCCGGATGGGCCTTGAAAAAAGCAGCGTCAGCCGGCTGGTGGACGGCCTCGTGGAGGAGGGACTCGCTGAACGCAGGGAAGCGCCCCAGGACCGGCGTTACCTGGTGATCGGCCTGACTTCGGAGGGAAAGGCCCGGTTCCTGGAAATTGAGGGGAGGATGGAGACGTTCATGGCCCAGGTGTGGGAGCGGTTGCCGAAAGAGCGCAGGATGCAGGTTCTGGAATCCCTCCGGATCCTGGAGGAGGCCTTTGGCTGCTGCGAATGCGATTGTGGACGGGAGGAAAAAGCGTGATGGAAGAAATCCGGAAGATCGTCGAAAAGAAATACACGGAAGCCATCCGGAAGGGGTCCTGCTGCTGCGGAAGTTCAAGCGGCTGCTGCTCTGCCCCGGGCGGGCAGGATTCGGTAACGGCGGGCATTTACGGGGCGGAAGTGCTGGAAAAACTGCCGGGGGAAATGCGGCAGCAGGCCTTTGGCTGCGGGTCGCCGACCGCGAAGGCAGGGATTCATCCCGGGGAGGTTGTCCTGGACCTCGGCAGCGGGGCCGGGATCGACACCTTTCTTGCGGCCGAGCTCGCGGATCCCGGGGGCCATGTGTTCGGCCTGGACATGACCGATGCGATGCTGGAAACGGCCCGGAAGAACGCGGAGGAGCTCGGGGTGAAGAATATCACCTACCTGAAGGGGACGATCGAGTCGATCCCCCTGCCGGACGAGAGCGTGGACGTGATCCTTTCCAACTGCGTCGTCAATCTTTCCCCTGACAAGCCCGCTGTCTTCAGGGAGGCCTTCCGGGTTTTGCGCCCGGGCGGCCGGCTTTCCATTTCCGACATGGCTTTCCTGGCCCCGGTGAGCGCCTCGGTGCGAAAAAGCCTGGATGCCTGGGCAGGGTGCGTCGCGGGGGCGGCCTTCGTCGGGGATCTGCAGGAGTGGATTGCTCAAGCCGGGTTCGAGGAAGTACGGATCACCCCGGAAAGAGTGTTTCACTTCGGCCGGGACGAGCTGTCCCGGATGTTTCCCGATCTGCCGCCGGAAGCCGCGGAAGAGGTCGGCGGGGCGCTGGCCTCAGCCGCGATAACGGCCCGAAAACCGGCCCGGCCATGGGTCGAGGGCGAAGACTACCGGATCCGGACCGCGCGCCCCGAAGACCTTGGCCGGTTGGAGGAATTGCTGCTGGAATGCGCTCTTCCTATCCAGGGAGTCCGTGAACACCTGGAGTCTTTCCTGGTGGCGGAAAGGGAAGGAAAGCTGATTGGTTCGGCGGGCCTGGAAATCGCCTCAGGGGCGGCTCTCCTGCGGTCGGTTGCCTCGGCGGCTTCTGCCCGCAAGCGGCGAGTGGCGGAAACCCTTGTGCGGAGAGCTCTGGACCGGGCCGCCGCGGCCGGCGCCCGATCGGTGTTCCTCCTGACCGAAACCGCCTCCGGCTGGTTTGAGAGGATGGGGTTCGCTGCCGTTCCCAGGGCCGACCTTCCCGGACAGATCCGCTCCAGCTCGGCCCTCGAGGGGATCTGCCCGATTTCCAGCACGTGCATGAAGCTAGAACTCCGGTAAGGAGAGCCGGGAATGGAAGACCGAATCGGACGGATCTTGGACTTTCTCAGCGAGACCGACGGTCTGAAAAGGGTCTACAGGGCGGGTTACCTTTCGGATGGAAGCAGGAATGAGAGCGACGCCGAGCACATGTGGCACCTGGGAATCTACGCTCTTGCCCTCGCGGGTGAAACGGGTTTTTCTGGCAACCTGGGACGGGTGCTGACCCTGGTGCTTGTCCACGACCTGGTGGAGCTCTATGCGGGGGATACCTACGCGTATGACACAGAGAAGGTCAAGGACCAGGCCGAAAGGGAGGAACAGTCCGCCCGCAAGCTTTTCGGAAAGTTGCCCCCCGATGTCTCGGATCTATTTTACGGAGCCTGGAGGGAATTCGAGGATCAGTCCACGCCGGAAGCACGTTTTGCCCGGGCCCTGGATCACCTGCAGGGGTTTGCGCAGAATGTTCTTTCGGCAGGGAAGTCCTGGAGAGAAAACGGCATTACCCGAAAGCGGACCTCTCTCCGGACCGCCTTCCCGACCGCTTATTCCCCCGTCCTGGGAGAAATCGTCGAGCGGCTGACCGGGCAGGCCCTGGAAAAGGGGCTTTTCGCGCCGGAACCAAAGGCCTGAAAATCGGTTCCTTTTTCCAGCCAGTCTTGACCTTGGGGTCCGGGAGGACCTAAACTGCGGGGGAAACCAACCCGCAAGGAGGTCGCATCGATGGTGGAAAAGTTCGAGAACGTGACAGTCCTGACAAAGGGAAACATTTATTTCGACGGAAAGGTGCAGAGCCGCACCGTCCTTTTTGCCGACGGCTCGAAGAAGACCCTCGGGGTCATCCTTCCCGGGGAGTATGAGTTCGGAACCGCAGACCGTGAGCTGATGGAGATGACCGCCGGGGTGGCCGAGGTCCTGCTGCCGGGTGAATCGGAATGGAAGGCTTATGGGCCCGGCACGAGTTTCAGAATCCCGGCCAACAGCAAGTTCCGCTACCGCTGCGGGGAGATCACCGAGTACGTCTGCTCCTACTTCAGGGAATAAACGAAAGGAAACGGAACGGAAACGAAAAGGCCCCCGCCGGCTGCCGGCGGGGGCCTTTCTCTTATGCCCGGGTTTCGGGAGCGGGAACCTCGATCCTCAGAACGATCGAGCGTCCCTCCGCGTCGACGGTGACCGTGGAACCCTCCGGTACCGTCCCCGCAACGAGCTCCCGGGCCAGCCGGGTCTCCACCTCCCGCTGCAGGAAGCGCTTCAGGGGACGGGCCCCGTAGACGGGGTCATACCCCGAACGGGCGACGAGTTCCAGGGCCGCCGGGGTGATTTCCAGCCGGATCCTCCGTTCCGCCAGGCGGCTTTTGAGCCGCTCGAGCAGGAGTTTCACGATGCTCTTGATCTCGTCAAGACGAAGCGGCTTGAAAAGGACGATATCGTCCACCCGGTTCAGGAACTCCGGCCTGAAATGGATCCGGAGTTCTGCCATGACCGCTTCGCGGGCGCTTTCCCGGATCGTCCCGTCGGGCGTGATGCCTTCCATCAGGTACGGGGCGCCGATGTTGCTCGTCATGATGATCACGGTGTTCTTGAAGCTGACCGTCCTGCCGTGGCTGTCGGTGACCCGCCCGTCATCCAGGATCTGCAGGAGGATGTTGAAGACGTCATGGTGGGCCTTTTCGATCTCGTCAAAGAGGATGACGCTGTAAGGCTTGCGCCGGACGGCCTCGGTAAGCTGCCCCCCCTCCTCGTACCCGACGTAGCCCGGGGGAGCCCCGATGAGGCGGCTCACCGTGTGCTTTTCCATGTACTCGGACATGTCGATGCGGATCATGGCGTCCTCGCTGTCGAAGAGCGCCTCGGCCAGCGCCCGGGCCAGCTCGGTCTTCCCGACGCCCGTGGGTCCCAGGAAGATGAAGGAGCCGGTGGGCCGGTTGGGATCCTTGATCCCGGAGCGGGCCCGCAGGACGGCGTCGGCCACCAGCGTGACCGCCTCGTCCTGGCCGACGACGCGCCGGTGGAGCACCTCGTCCAGGTGGAGCAGCTTCTGGCGTTCCCCTTCCACGAGCCGCGTGACGGGAATCCCTGTCCACCGGCTGACAATGGAAGCGATCTCTTCCTCGGTCACTTCCTCGCGCAGCAGCTTCTGGCCTCCCTGTTTGCGGGCCAGGATCTCCTCCTCGGCCTGCAGGCGGCGCTGCAGTTCGGGCAGGGTCCCGTGCCGCAGCTCGGCGGCCCGGTTCAGGTCGTACTGCTGTTCGGCCTTTTCCGCTTCCCGGCGGGTCTTCTCGATCTGTTCCCTCAGGGCCTGGACCTTCTGGATCGCCACCTTTTCAGCCTCGTAGCGGGCCTTCAGGGTGTCGGTCTCGGTCCTCAGCTCCTGGATCTCTTTCTGGAGCTCCGCCAGCCGCTCAAGGCTGGCCCGGTCCGTTTCCTTCTTCAGGGCGGCTTCCTCGATCTCCAGCTGCCGCAGGCGCCGGAGGGCTGCATCCAGCTCGGCGGGCATGGAATCGATCTCGGTACGGATCATCGCACAGGCCTCGTCCACGAGGTCGATGGCCTTGTCGGGCAAGAACCGGTCGGTGATGTACCGGTTGGAAAGGACGGCTGCCGCCACGAGGGCGTTGTCCTGGATCCGCACCCCGTGATGGACCTCAAACCGCTCTTTGAGTCCCCGGAGGATGGAGATCGTGTCCTCCACGCTGGGGGGTTCCACCAGGACGGGCTGGAACCGCCGCTCCAGGGCGGCGTCCTTTTCCAGGTGCTTGCGGTATTCCTCCAGGGTCGTGGCGCCGATGCAGTGCAGTTCGCCCCGCGCCAGCATGGGCTTCAGCATGTTCCCCGCGTCGATGGCGCCTTCGGCCTTGCCCGCCCCAACGATGGTGTGCAGCTCGTCGATGAACAGGATCACCTGCCCCTGGCTTTCCCTGACCTCGTTCAGGACCGCCTTGAGTCGTTCTTCGAATTCGCCCCTGAATTTCGCGCCGGCGAGCAGCGCCCCCATGTCCAGGGCGAAGATCGACCGGTTCTTCAGGTTTTCCGGGACGTCCTGGCGGACGATGCGGGCGGCCAGGCCTTCCACGATGGCCGTTTTGCCGACCCCGGGCTCCCCGATGAGCACGGGGTTGTTTTTCGTCTTGCGGCACAGGATGCGGATGACCCTGCGGATCTCCTCGTCCCGCCCGATGACCGGGTCAAGCTTGTTTTCGCGGGCCATGGCGACCAGGTCCCGCCCGTACTTCGAAAGGGCCTCGTAGGTCCCCTCAGGCGTCGCGCTGGTCACGCGGGTGTGCCCCCGGACGGCCGTCAGGGCCTCCAGGAATCGGTCCGGCGTGATGTTTGCCCCTCTCAGGATCCGGCCTGCCGGACTCTGAGCCCCTTCCTCCAGGAGGGCAAGGAAAAGGTGCTCCACCGAAACGTACTCGTCCTTCAGGCGCCGGGCCCGATCTTCCGCGGCGGCCAAAATCTGCGCAAGCCGGACGGAGATGGCAATGCGGCCGGGTTCCAGCCCCGGTCCCGAAACACGGGGACGCCGGGCGATTTCCCGCTCCACGGCGGAGGTCAGGCTGTCCAGGGGGGCCTCCATCCGCTCCAGGAGCCGGGGGATCAGGCCTTCCGGCTGGCGAAGGAGCGCCAGCAGGAGGTGTTCCCCGTCCACCTCCGTCTGCCCGTAGCCGATGGCGATGGACTGCGCCTCGGTCAAAGCTTCCTGTGATTTTTGCGTCAATCGGTTCATATCCATAAGAAAATCACCTGCCTTGGTGAATGAAGGTCATGATTTGCGGGGCTCAAAGTTCGAGGCGGCCGCCAGGGCCTTCCAGAGTTCCCGCTCTTTCTCGCTCAGGTTCTTCGGGGTGACGATCCGGACGGTCACCAGGAGGTCCCCCACCGAACCGCCCCGGGTCGGCAGCCCCTTGTCTTTCAGCCGGAGGGTCTGCCCGGAGGAAATCCCCGGCGGGACCTTCACGGTAACCATCCCCTCCAGCGTCTGGACCGGGACCTCGCATCCCAGGGCGGCCTCCCAGGGGGCCAGGTCCAGGGTCGTTTTCAGGTTGTGGCAATCCACGGTGAACCGTGGATCCTTCTTCAGGCGGACCTTCAGGTAAAGGTCTCCCGCCGGGCCGCCTCCCCTGCCCGGCGCGCCCTGTCCGGCCAGGCGGATCCGCGTCCCGTCCGAAACCCCCTTCGGGATCGCCACGTCGTACTCCCTCCGCCCGGCGGGCGTTTCAAGGGCGATGTGCCGCGAACCGCCCCGGGCGGCTTCTTCCAGCGAAACCTCGATCTCCGCTTCGTGGTCCTCGCCCTTCTGGGGGCGGCGAACCGTCCTGCGATAGGGCTGTTCTTCCGGGAAACCGCCCATCCCGCCGAAGATCGTGCGGAAAAATTCGCTGAAATCGAATCCCCCGGCGCCTTCGCCGAAGGGCATTCCCGAAACTTCCCAGCCCGGAGGGGGAGTGAAGGGTTCGCCCTGCCTCCAGTTGGCCCCGAGGGTGTCGTATTTCTTCCGTTTTTCCGGGTCCTTCAGCACCTCGTATGCCTCGTTCAGTTCCTTGTACCGCTCTTCCGCCCCCGGAGACTTGTTGACGTCGGGGTGGAACTCCCGGGCCTTTTTCCGGAAGGCCTTGCGGATTTCCTCCTCCGTCGCGGTTCGCGGAACGCCCAGGATGGCGTAGTAGTCCTTGTATGTGACGGACATGAGACTCCCCCCTTTGCGGTACCGGTCCCCCTGGAACCGACGTGCCCCCGCCGCAGGGGTGGGGGCACGTCGAAAGGGGGCTTGGGATCCCGCGGTTTTGGCTGCGGGCCTAGCTCTGCCTGAAATCGGCGTCGATCACGTCGTCACCGGGCGCCTGGGAGGAACCTCCCTGCGGGGCGGCTTCCCCGGCCTGCGGCTGGGCGCTGGCAGCCTGGGCCAGCCCCTGGGCCACCTGCTGGAGGTCGCTCGTGAGGGCCTTGATGCGGTCCAGGCCGGCCGTTTCATCCTTCAGAAGGGACCGGGCATCCGACAGCACCTGGTCGGCTCTCGCCTTTTCGTGGACGGGAACCTTGTCGCCGAGCTCAGACAGGAGCTTCTCGACCTGGTAGGCCGCCGACTCCAGCTGGTTCCTGGCGTCAGCCTCCTCGCGGCGCCTCTTGTCCTCGGCGGCGTGTTCCTTCGCTTCCTGGATCATCCGTTCCACCTCGCCCTTGTCGAGGTTGGTGGACCCGGAGATCGTGATCTTCTGTTCCTTGCCCGTGTCCTTGTCCTTGGCGGACACGTTCAGAATCCCGTTGGCGTCGATGTCGAAGGTGACCTCGATCTGCGGGATCCCGCGGGGTGCCGGACGGATGCCGTCCAGCTTGAAGGTCCCGAGCTTGCGGTTATCCCGGGCCATCTCGCGCTCGCCCTGGAGGACGACGATGTCGACCGCCGGCTGGTTGTCCGCCGCGGTGGAAAAGATCTCGCTGCGCCGGCACGGGATCGTGGTGTTGCGCTCGATGATCTTCGTCATGACTCCGCCCAGGGTCTCGACGCCCAGGGAAAGCGGCGTCACGTCCAAAAGCAGGATGTCCTTGACCTCTCCCTTGATGATGGCGGCCTGGACGGCGGCTCCGACGGCCACGACCTCGTCCGGGTTCACCGACATGTTGGGGTTCTTTCCCCCGGTCATCCGCCGGACCAGGTCCTGCACCGCCGGGATGCGGGTGGATCCGCCCACGAGGATGACCTCGTCGATGTCGTTTTCCGTCAGCTTGGCGTCTGCCAGGGCCTGCCGTACCGGGTTCATGCACCGCTCCACGAGGTGGGCGGTCAGCTGGTCGAATTTCGCCCGGGTCAGGGTCATGGTCAAATGCTTGGGACCGCTGGCGTCGGCAGTGATGAAGGGCAGGTTGATCTCCGTCTGGGTCATGGACGAGAGCTCGCACTTCGCCTTCTCTGCCGCCTCGTAGAGACGCTGGAGAGCCTGGCGGTCGTTTCGCAGGTCGATGCCGTGACTCTTCCTGAACTCCTCGGCGATGTAATCCACCACGCACTTGTCGAAGTCGTCGCCGCCCAGGTGTGTATCGCCTGAGGTCGAGCGGACTTCGCAGATGCCCTCGCCGACGTCCAGGATGGAAACGTCGAACGTGCCGCCCCCGAGGTCGAACACCATGATGGTCTCGTTCTTCTTCTTGTCGGCCCCGTAGGCCAGTGCCGCCGCGGTGGGCTCGTTGATCACGCGCAGCACGTTGAGGCCCGCGATGCGTCCCGCATCCTTGGTGGCCTGCCGCTGGGCGTCGTTGAAATAGGCCGGAACCGTGATCACCGCGTCGGTGACCTTTTCGCCGAGATAGGCGCTGGCGTCGTCCACCAGCTTGCGAAGGACCTGGGCGCTGATCTCCTCCGGAGCGTAGGTCTTGTTGTTCACTTCGAAGCGGACGGAGTTGTTCGGCCCCGGGACCACCTTGTAGGGAACGATCTTGATCTCCGAGTCGACCTCGTTATAGTTCCGCCCGATGAAGCGCTTCGCGGAGAAGATGGTTCCCTCCGGGTTGATGACCGCCTGGCGCTTGGCGATCGCCCCCACCAGGCGGTTGCCGTCCTTGGTGAAGGCCACGACGGACGGGGTGGTGCGGCTTCCCTCGGCGTTGGCGATGACGACGGGTGTCCCGCCTTCCATGACCGCCACGACGGAGTTGGTGGTGCCCAAGTCGATGCCTACCGTTTTTGCCATTTGAAAATCCTCCTTGAGTTGGCGAAAACCGCGGGGCCGGATCGCTTCCAGCTTCCCGCGGAGTTCGATGAAATCCGTTCTGGAACGGGATCATTATATTGGTCAGGATTCATCAGGACAAATCATCGAGGGTATTCTGGTCCTTAAGGAAGGGGTATAAAATAGATTTAAAGGCCAAAAAAGGCCAATAAGGTTTTATTTTTGCCCTATTTCTTTTTCTTACGCTGTTGCGTCTCGGACCAAATCGACAGGAAAACACCGGCCAGAATGATGCCCCCGCCGGCCAGAACCTGCCCGTTCAGCGGTTCCCGCCCCAGGGCGACCGAGAGGAAGTACCCGAAGGGGCCCTCGAGGGAAAGGAGGATCCCCGCGTGGGTGTCGTCGCAGAATTTCTGGGCCGTGTTCTGGGCCCAGAACGCGAACAGCGTGAGGCCGAAGACGAGATAGGCCAGCGCGCCCCACCCCGCCAAAGTGAGGGGCGTTTTCGGGAAGGGCTCGAGGAGGACCGCCGCGGTCGCTACAACCAGGGCCGCGAAATCCACCTGGAAGACCGCCAGGGCCATGGGGTCCATGACCCGGCAGAGGTGCCCGATGACGAGGACGTCCAGGGCGATGAAGAGCGCCAGAAGGCAGGAGAGGGCGTCCCCCAGGCTGAAGGACATCCCCGGGGTGAAGGTCATCACCATCAGGCCTGCCGAGCAAAGCAGGGCTGCCGTCAGTCCCCCGGCGGCGGGTCGTTTCCGGTAGAAGAGGCTGTAAAGGAGGGGAACCATGACGACGTTGGTTCCCGCGATGAAAGCCTGCCGGCCGGGAGTGGTGAAGAGCAGGCCGAAAATCTGCAGGAGAAAGAGGGCGGCGATGATGAACCCGGCACCGGCGGCCGGAAACAGGAGGCCCCGCTCGACAGCGGCGATTCTCTTCCAGAATAGGATCGTCATGAAAAAAGCGGCGATTCCGAGGCGGACCGCGGAAAGCCACAGGGGGCCCATTTCCTGGAGGAGGAAATCGCTCACAGGGTAGCCGGCTCCCCACAGGGAGGCAACCAGAAGCATCGTTCCGTCCGCTAGAATGGTCTTGCGCATGGTGGCTATTCTACACTCACTTTCCAGAGGGAAGGGAAGGGTTCCGGATGATCACGGGCAGGATCGAGGAAATGCGGCAGTACCGCGTCCCCGCGGAGGGGGTCGAAAAAGCCCTGGAATGGCTGAAGAAGGCCGGTGTCGAAAACCTGAAGCCGGGACGCTACCCGATCGAGGGAACGGAGGCCTTTGCCATCGTAGCGGAGGGAACCACCGTCCCGGAGGAAACCGAGGAGTGGGAGGTCCACCGGCGTTACGCCGATCTGCAGGTGGTTCTCTCGGGAAAGGAAGTCATGGGGTTTGCTCCCCTTTGCGCGATGGAGCCCAAGGGGGGATACGACGAAGAAACCGACTGCCAGCTGCTGTCGGGAACCGGGGATTTCCTGCACCTCGAAGCCGGGGGATTCGCCTTCTTCACTCCCCGCGACGCCCACAAGGCCATGCTCTCCCCGAAGGACGGGCCCGCCCGGGTCCGGAAGGTGATCTTCAAGCTTCCGTGGCAAGGCTGAAGAATTCTCTTCGAAACCCATACCGATGAAGGCGAAACCGTGCTAAAGTAAAAAAACGTTCAGGGATCCCTTTCCAGCCCGATGCCGGAGGTTGAACTGTTGAAGCTTCAAGCGCCAGGGATCGCGCTTTTTTCCCTTCTCGCTTCGATCGTGTTTTTCGGGTTCTTTTCTCCGGCCGGGGCGGAGGCTGCCCAGGCGGTTCGCGTGGCTGTCTACGACAATCCCCCCGTCATCTTCCAGGATGCCTCGGGGCGTCTCCAGGGGCTTTTCGCGGACGTCCTTGCCGCGGTGGCGGAAAAGGAAAACTGGAAGGTCGAACCGGTCCCCGGAACGTTTCTTGAGGGGCTGAAGCGCCTGGAAACCGGGGAGGTCGACCTGATGGCGGGGGTGGCCGTCACCCCCGAGAGGGAAGCCCTGTACTCCTTCAACCGGGAAACAGTCCTTTCCAATTACGGGATCTTCTATCAATCCAGGGGAAACCGTTTCAATTCCCTCCTGGACCTCGACGGAAAGCGAGTGGCCGTGGTCCGCGGGGATATTTATGCCCGATCGTTCCGGGACCTGTCCTCCCGGTTTGGAATCGGCTTCGAGGCGGTGGAAGTGGACGACTACCCGGACGTCTTCAGGGCGCTGGAATCGGGGAAAGCCCAGGCGGGCCTGGTCAGCCGATCCTTTGGGCAGGCAGCCCAGGCCCGTTTCCAGGTGGCCCGCACTCCCATCGTGATCGCCCCCGTGGAGCTCCGTTTCGCCGCCCCGAAGGGGCGGAGCGCCGTCCTCCTGCAGGTCCTGGATTTTCACCTGGGGCAGATGAAGACCCGAGAGGATTCCCCCTGGCTTCGTTCGATGTCGAGATGGATCGAAGGGGGAGTGAACGACCGTCTTCCGGACTGGGTCGTTCCCGCGGGTTGGGGGGCCGGTTCCCTGCTGCTGGTCCTCCTTTTTGCGGCTTTTTTTTTCCGAAAGCAGGCCCTCCAGCTTGCCCTCCAGCTCCTGGAGAGCCGTGAGGCCCTCCGGGTCCAGAAGGATTTCCTTGAACACTTCTTCCAGAACTCACCGGAAGCCATCGCCTTCCTGGACGCCGGGGGGCGGGTGATGAAAGTCAACCGCCCCTTCTCTGAACTGTTTGGTTTTACGGGGGAAGAATGCCGGGGAAGCGACCTGGATGGTCTCCTCGTTCCCGAGGACCGCAAGGAGGGGGCCGCCTCCACCCCCGATTGCGATAGGCAGGGGTTGCCGACCTCGTTTGAGACCGTACGGAGGGCGAAGGACGGGACTCTCATCGACGTCCAGGTCCAGCGAATCCCCGTCTATAGCGAGGGGGGCAAGATCGGGGAGTATTCCCTATACCGGGACATCCGGGCCCGTAAGGCGGCCGAGCTTGCCCTGGCGAAGGAAAAGGCCTTCCTGGAGCAGCTTTTTGAGAATGCGCCCGAGGGGATTATCGTGACGAACCGCAACGGCCGGATCCAGAGGGCAAACCGGGGATTCGTCGAGCTTTTCGGATACGGGCTGGACGAACTGGCGGGACGCGAAGTGGATGACCTGATCGTCCCCCCGGAATTCAGGGTTGAGGCGGAGGATTTCACCCGGCGCGCCGACAGGGGAGAGAAGGTGTTCTTCGAAGGGGTCCGCAGGAGGAAAGACGGGAGCCTTCTGCATGTTTCCTTCCTGGGGGTGCCGGTCCGCTCGGAAGAGGGGCAGCTCGGGGTTTACGCGATCTACCGGGACATTTCGGCTCAAAAGGCCGCCGAGAGGGCCCTCCTGGCGAACCGCGAAGACCTGAAGCGGAGCCTGCAGAAGATGAGCCGGGCCTGGAAACAGACGGTGGAGGTCCTCTCATCCACGGCGGAAGCGCGCGATCCGTACACCGCCGGTCACCAGCGGAAGGTCGCACAGCTTGCCGGGGCGATCGCCCGGGAAATGGGACAGGGGGAACGGTTCGTCGAGGGGGTGGTCCTGGCCTCTCTTGTTCACGACATCGGCAAGATCTCGGTTCCTTCGGAGCTTTTGAGCAAGCCCGGGAAACTCACCCCCCTGGAGTTCGAACTGATCCGCGTTCACCCGGAGGCGGGGGCCTCGATCCTGGGTTCGATCGAACTGCCGTGGCCGCTTGCAGAGATCGTCCGGCAGCACCACGAGCGCCTGGACGGAAGCGGCTACCCGAAGGGGCTCACGGGAGAGGCGATCCTTCGAGAGGCCCGGGTCCTGGCTGTGGCGGACGTCGTGGAAGCCATGGCTTCCCATCGGCCCTACCGGCCCGCTCTCGGTGTCAGCAGGGCGCTTGAGGAGATCACGGCGGGGAGGGGCCTTCTCTTTGACGCGGACGCCGTGGACGCCTGTCTTTACCTGTTCCGGGAAAAGGGATTCGTTTTCCAGGAGCCCAGTGAAATCTGAAGTCCCTGGACCTTGCCTTGTAGCCTGGTTTATTCAGTTTGAGAAAAATAGAATTTGTTTGACAATCAGGTTCTTTCATACGAAACTGGGAGGGCTTAATATGGCATCCAATTCAGGCCTTTGGGAGGGTAAAAAATGGACATCGAGCGATTTGCGGCGGTAGTCGACACCCACACGGGCGGTGAGCCGACACGCCTGGTCGTGGGCGGGGGCCCCCTCCTCAAGGGAACCACGATCACCGAGAAGTGGCTGGACTTCATGGAAAACCATGACGATTTCAGGGCTTTTGTCATGAACGAGCCTCACGGGCATTCCGACATGTTCGGTGCCCTTCTCGTTCCGGCCTGCCATCCGGAGGCCCACTACGGGATCATATTCATGGATGCCGCCACGAGCCTTTCCATGTGCGGCCACGGGTCCATCGGCCTGGGCCGGACCCTTGTCGACCTGGGGATGATCAGGAAAACAGAACCCTTCACCGAAGTCGTGCTCGACACCCCTGCGGGCCTGGTCCGCCTGAAGGTCGAGGTGAAAAACGGGATCGTGGGGGATGTCATCCTGAGCAACGTCCCGGCTTTCGTTTACGCCAGGGATGTCGAGCTGACGGTTCCCTCGCTGGGAAGGCAGATCCACCTGGATATCGCCTACGGGGGAAATTTCTTCGCCATCGTTCCGGCCGGACAGCTGGACCTTTCGATCACGGCCGAGGAATGCGGGAGGATCGTCCCCCTGGGGCTGGAGATTCTGAGAGAGGTCAACAAAGCGGTGAAGGTCCAGCACCCGGAGGAAAAGGCCATCGATCACGTGGCCCTGGTGGAGTTCAGCCTGGAAAGGCCCGGGCAGATCACCCGGAACACCGTGGTCTGGGGAGAGGGGAACCAGGACCGCTCTCCCTGCGGGACCGGGACCTGCGCCAAAATGGCGCTTTTGGCCGCCAAGGGCAAGCTGGCACCCGGAGAGAAGTTCCTCCACCAGAGCATCACGAACAGTCTTTTCGAAGGCTGGTACGAACCGGGTCCCCGGGTGGGCGGCTTCGAGACGGTCCTTCCGTACCTGAAAAGCCGCTCCTACGTCACGGGCTTCAATTTCCTCCTGAAACAGCCGGAAGACAAGGTGGGAGAAGGATTCCTGCTGAAACGCTGAACCAGAGGGAGGCAAATGGGATGAACTGCCAGGACAACTGGCACCTTCCGCTGCCCAGAGGATGCCGAAAAAGACCCCCGTGTGAAAGGCCTGCCTGAAAAAGAGCGGTTTTTCACGAAGCGGGGAGGGCGAGGCGGCTCTCCCCTGACGAAACCAAGGGAGGTCTTTATTCATGTCCGTGAACAAGGTTGACGTCGCGATCATCGGCGGCGGTGTCCATGGCTGTTCAACCGCCTACCATCTTGCCAGGAAGGGATTCAAGGTCGCTCTTTTTGAACGGGATTTCATCTCCTCCGGCGCAAGCGGCCGAAGTGCCGCGGGAATCCGGCTGCAGTTCGGAACGGAAGTGAACTGCCGGCTGGCGCAGTACAATATCCAGGTCTTCAAGACCCTCGAACAGGATCTCAACTATCCGCTTTCCCTCGAGTACGACCCGGCGGGCTACCTCTGGATCGCCTACACGGAAGGGCAGATGGCCCAGATGGAGAAGAACGTTGCCCTGCAGAACAGCCTGGGCAGCCCAAGCCGGATGCTCACCGTGGAGGGCATCAAGGAAGTGGCCCCGTACCTCAACACCGAGGGGATGCTGGGGGGCAGCTTCTGCCAGGAGGACGGGCACATCAATCCCCATACCCTGTGCTTCGCCTACGCCGATTCGGCGGCAAAGCTCGGCGCGGAGATCTACAAGAAAACCTCCGTTACGGGCCTGATCGTCAAGAACGGGCGGGCGGCCGGGGTCCACACCACCCGGGGGGACTGGGAGGCGGACGCCGTGGTCTGCTGTGCGGGCCCGTGGAGCGTCGAAGTCGGCAAGTGGGCGGGCTTTGACATCCCCATCACGCCGGAGCGGCACCAGGTTCTCATCACGGAACCCATCGAGAGGATCAAGCACCCCATGACCCTCTGCCAGGACGACGGCGCCTACGTGAAGCAGTGCCCGAACGGGACCTTCTACATGGGCTGGGACAACCCGAAGGACGAACACGACGCCGAGTACATCGTCAACTGGCACTTCCTCCACGAGGTCACCCGGCGCATCATCCCCCGGATGCCGATCCTGAAGGACATCCGGGTGGTCCGCCAATGGTCGGGTCCCTACGACATCACGCCGGACCACCAGGCGATCGTGGGGAAGACCCCCATGGAAGGGCTTTTCATCGACTGCGGGTGGAGCGGCCACGGGCTGCAGTTCGGCCCCTCCATCGGGCGCATCATGGCCGAGCTGGTGAACAACGAAACGCCCTTTATCGACGTATCGGTGTTCCGCTACAGCCGGTTCGAGGAGAACGACCTCTTCTTTGAACCTTGCTGCATCTAGGGGGTTAAGCGGCTCGAGATTGAAAAAAGCGAGGGACCCGGGGATTTTCCCCCCGGGTCCCTTTGCCATGCCGTTATTGTGCCTGCCCATCGCCGTCTTCCTCGGCGGCCAGCTCCTCTTCCTCCTCGACCGACAGGTCGTCCACCCCCGCCAGGGATTCGACGTGATGCCGGAGCTCATGGACGATGGTTTCCCGGAGCTCCTCCTCCCACTCTCCCTGGGGGGCGTCCCCGAGAACTTCCCGGAAGGAACCGTAGTAGATGAAGATGCTCCTCCCGAGAATGGGGTCCTCGATATATTCGCCCATCAGGAAATACTTCCCGTCCTTCTTTTTCCCGGGAAGGACCGAGATCCCCCCGTTCAGGTCCCGGAGAAGGCGGGACGGGAGCTCGTCGGAAATGGCGCCCGCCAGGCGCGTGAACGCGTTGAGATCCAGTTTCGCCACGTTCCTTCACTCCCCTTCTTTTGTCCATTATAGTAGGAGGATCGTGCGGAGATGAGGTAAAATAAAAAACAAAAGGAAAGGGGGAGTATGAATGGGCACCAAGGGACGTTCGATCGTAGGCATGGATGTCGAAGAGGTTCTGAAGCTGCTCAACAGGGCCTTCGCGGATGAGTGGCTTGCGTATTACCAGTACTGGCTCGGGGCGAAGCTCGTCAAGGGCCCGACAAAGGAAGCGGTCATCGCTGAGCTGGTCCAGCATTCGGCCGATGAGCTGAGGCATGCGGACATGGTGGCCTTGCGGATCATCCAGCTCGGGGGCACCCCGGTGACGACCCCCGAGGGGTGGTACAAGTGGACGAACTGCGGCTACGATGCTCCCGAGGATCCGTTCGTGGCGAAAATCCTCGAGCAGAACATCAAGGGAGAGCAGTGCGCGATCTCCGTGTATTCGGCCCTGGCGGAAATGACGAAGGACAAGGATCTGCTGACCTACAACATGGTCCTGTCGATTCTCCAGGACGAGGTGAACCACGAGGAAGAGCTGCAGGCCCTCCTGGAAGATCTCAGTGTCGTCCTGGGAGAGAAAAAATAGCGTTGACCCTTTCTTGAAGGCGGGCGCCCCTCGGGGGCGGCCCGCCTTTTTTTTGCCGGGTTGACAAGGAAAGCGCAAAGAGATAGCATCATGGTACTCACCAATGATGAGCGTAAATCCAGGCACCCCCACAAGGAGGAAGAGGAAATGGAAAAGATCCGCGTTGCCGTCGTGGGCTTCGGCCATGTCAGCCAGGAGGCCGTGCAGGCTGTCCAGGCAAGCCCGGACATGGAGCTGGCCGGCGTTGTACTGAGAAACCCCGAAAAGGCACGCATGCTGAAAGGGGAGCGTCCGGAGCTGGAAGTCGTGACGGAAATCGATCGGCTCGGGGAGGTCCAGGTCGCCATCCTGGGAATCGCCAGCAGGGCGGTGCCCGAGGTGGCCCCCGGTTATCTCGCGAAGGGCATCAACACCGTCGACAGCTTCGATATTCACGGCAAGGCGGTGATGGATCTCCGGGTCTCCCTGGATGCCGCGGCAAGGGCGGGAAACGCCGTGGCGGTCATTTCGGCAGGATGGGATCCGGGGACCGACTCGGTGGTCCGGGCCATCATGGAAACCATCGCCCCCAGGGGGATCACCTACACGAATTTCGGCCCCGGAATGAGCATGGGGCACACCGTGGCCATCAAGGCCCTGGAAGGGGTCGAAGACGCCCTTTCCGTGACGATCCCGATCGGCACGGGGCTTCACCGGCGCCTGATTTACGTGAAGACGAAGCCGGGTTACGATTTCGATTCGGTCACGGCCCGGATCAAGGCCGACCCCTACTTCTCACACGACGAGTGCGTGTTCTATCCTGCAGAGGACATTTCCGCCCTCCAGGACATGGGACACGGCGTCCACATGGAGCGGAAAGGCGTTTCCGGGACCTCGCACAACCAGCGGATGGAATTCATCATGTCGGTCATGAACCCGGCCGCCACCGCCCAGGTCATGGTGTCGGCCGCCAGGGCCTCGACTCGCCAGAAGCCGGGATGCTACACTTTGCTGGAAATCCCCCCCATTGACTGCCTCTGCGGAGAACGGGACGCCCTGCTCGCACGCCTGGTCTAGCTCGGTGGGGACGCGGAATCCATAGGGAGGGTTGGCCTTGAAAGTCGCCCAGGTTCTTCTTGAGATGCTGAAAGGCTACGAAGTGAGGCATGTGTTCGGGTTGCCGGGCGAGACCACTCTCCCCTGGTATGAGGCCTGGCGTGCCTTTGGGGAAATCGAGCATGTCCTGACCCGGGACGAGCGGAGCAGCGCCTTTATGGCCGACGGGTATGCCAAGGTGTCGGGACGCCCTGGAATCTGCGAGAGCCCGAGCGTGGGCAGCACGCATATCCTGCCCGGGATCGCCGAATCCTTCAAGGGTGCGAATCCCGTCATCGCATTCACCTCCGACATCCCGCTCCACATGGAAAGCAGGAACATGCTCACGGGCCTGAACCAGTCCGCCCTGTTCGCGGGGATCACGAAGGCCACCTTTACCCTGACCCATCCTGACGAAGTCCCCCACGTGGTGAGGAGGGCCTTCCGGATCGCCACGACCGGCAAACCGGGTCCCGTCCACGTGAGGGTCCCCATGGACCTGCTTGGCCGGGAGGCCGAATCGCCGAACCTGGCCGTCCAGCCGGATTTCGCGCGGTTCCCGGGGCATCGCCCCGTCGCGGCTCTTTCGTCCATCGACCAGGCCCTGGAGGCTCTCGAAAAGGCCCAGAGGCCGGTTATCGTCTGCGGACAGGGAGTCCTCGCCTCCCAGGCCTGGAAACCCCTGCAGGATCTTGCTGAGCGGTACGGTGCGCTGGTGGGCACGACGATCAACGGGAAAGGGTCCTTTGACGAAACCCACCCCCTTTCTCTGGGAGTCATCGGGGCCCGGGGTGGCACCCGCTACTCGAACGGCCGGATTCTTGATGCCGACTGCATTTTCTTCATCGGGTGCAGTACCGACTCCGCGGGAACGGACGGCTGGAAGATCCCCGTGCCCGGTTCGGGGCAGACCCTGATTCACCTGGACGTCAGCGGCGAGGAACTGGGGAACAACTACCCGGAGGCCTTGCCGCTGCTGGGCGACGCGAAGGCCACCCTCGAGGTGATGCTTGACCGCGGCAGGGCCATTGACCGCTCCATTGCGGACTCGAGGGCAAAGACCAACGCCCGGGCCCGCGAGGCGTTCATGGCTTCCCTGGATGCCTGCTTTTCCCGGGAAGGCTCCCCGGTGCACCCCATGCGGTTCGTCCGGGAACTGGAAAGAGCGCTGCCGGAAAACGCCCTCATCGTGGCGGACCCCGGGATCAGCGCGGTGTATGCCTCGGCCTTCCTGAAACTGAAAGGGCCGGGCAGGAAATGGATCGTCAATTTTTCGGTCGGGGCCCTGGGGTACGGGCTCCCGGCGGGTCTCGGGGCCTCCTACGCCCACGACGGTCCCGTCGTCGTGCTGACGGGAGACGGCAGCTTCGGGTTTACGGCGGGCGAGCTGGAGACCCTGAAGCGCTCCGGGCGCGATGTCAAGGTCGTGCTCTTCAACAACGAGTGTTTTGGCTGGATCCGGGCGACATCCCGTTTCTCAAGCGGCTGGAGCCGTTTCGCAACCGATTTTTCCGAAACCGACTACCCGGCGGTAGCCAGGGGATTCGGCCTGGAATCAGAGCGCGTGGCGGATTCAGCCGACCTGGCCCGGGTGCTGGAAGGGATGTTCAGGGGAAAGGGGCCCTTCTTCCTGGAAATGCCGGTCCTTCCGGAGGACGAGCAGGTTCCCCCGGTCCCGGAGTGGGCCGATGAGGCCGCCAGGCTGGGGATGGACTGCCCTTACTGAGAACGCAAACCCGTGGGACGAACAGTTGAACGAAGGCCGGCCCGGATGGAACGGGCCGGCCTTCGTTTCTTGACGCGGCCGAAAAACGGGGTAGAATACTAAACAAGCGTTTTAAACGATTGTTTTGATTCTTGCCCGGAAGGGGTGGAACCTTGGACGAATCGGTTAAGGAAAGGCTGCTGGCAGCGGCCAGAAGACTCTTTTCCGAGAAAGGTTTCGACAGGACGTCCGTAAGGGAGATTGCCCGGGTCGCGGGAGCCAATGCGGCGGCCGTTTCGTACTATTTCGGGGGCAAGGAAGGTCTCTACCGGGCGGTTCTGGAGGAAATCTGGGCGAAGCTGGAGCAGCATTTCGAAAGGTTCATGGCCGCGGACCGGCCCCCGATGGAGCGGATCGAGGGCTTCGTGCGGGGGCTTTTTGCCTTTCACGCGGCCAATCCTTCCCTGATCCGCTTTATCAATCGTGAGCTGGCGGACCCGACGCCCTGTTTCGAAACCGTGATCGTGCCTCACGTGGAGAAGGTCGCGGGGCTTCTGCGGAACTCGATTTCCGAGGCTGTTGCCCGGGGCGAGCTGCGGGAAGGGACCGACCCGACCATCGCGGCGCTGCTCCTTGCGTCGATGTCCAACTACCTGTTCCTCGTGGGGGCGGTGGCCCGCAGGGTGATCCTGGACCCGGAACGGAGTCTTGACGGTCTGCCCGAGGGGATCCTCTCGGTTTTCCGGAAAGGAGTTGCTTGCCGTGAAGCATAGGATCCCGGCTGTCCTGGTGCTCCTGGTGATCGCGGTGGCGGCGGGGGCCGCACTCTACGGTTTCCTCGGAAACCGGGGGGAAAAGGCCCTTGCTGCGGCTGGGACAATCGAGGTGACGGAGGTGAACGTCAACGCCAAGGAAAGCGGGACCCTGGCGGAAGTCCGGTTCAAGGAAGGAGACCGCGTCAAAAAAGGGCAGGTCCTGGCACGCCTCGTTCGGAACGACCTCGAGGCCCAGCAGGCACAGGATGCGGCTGCCATCGCCAGGGCAAGGGCACTCCTGGCGGATCTCAGGAAGGGGCCGCGGCCGCAGGAAATCCGGGAGGCCGAGCAGGTCAGGGAAGCCGCCCAGGTCCGCTATGACCTGGCCCAGGCAGACTTCAGCCGCTTTTCGACGCTGTACGCGGAGAGGGTGATCTCCCGGAAGGAAATGGACGAAGTGAAGGCTCGCCGCGACCTGGCGATGAAGGACCTGGCGGCTGCAGGGGAACGCCTGGCCCTGCTCCGGTCTGGTGCGCGCAGGGATGCGGTGGCCGCCCAGGAGGCGGAGGTCCGGCGCCTGGAGGCCCTGGCCCGCATGACCGCCTCTCGCATGAGGGACACCGTGATGGTGTCTCCCCTTGAAGGAATTGTCCTCTCGAAAAATTACGAGGAAGGGGAGTTTCTCCCTGCCGGCGCGGTGCTGGCTACCGTGGCGGATTTCTCCGACTGCTGGGTGAAGGTCTACCTGCCGAGCACCGTCCTGGGAAAAGTGAAGCTCGGTCAGCCTGCGGAGGTTCGGGTCGATTCCTTCCCCGGAAGAGTTTTCCCCGGGAGAGTTCGGACCGTCTCGGACCGGGCCGAGTTCACTCCGCGCCAGAGCCTCACGACAGAGGAACGGGCCAACCTGGTCTTCGCGGTGGAAGTTGCGGTGGACAACCCCGAATTCCTCCTCAAGCCGGGAATGCCGGCGGACGTGATCTTTCATGATGACGATTGAGGCGGTTTCCCTTGAGCATGCTTTCGGGAAGAGACGGGTTCTGAAAGCCGTCTCATTCGGCGTGGAGAGGGGAGAGATCTTCGGGGTGGTGGGGCCGGACGGGGCGGGGAAAACAACCCTGGTGAGGGCGCTGACGGGGGTTTTGCGCCCGAATGGCGGGACGGTCCGGCTTCTGGGTTCGCTTCCCCCGGAAAGGGCGCGAGAGAATGTCGGCGTCATCCCCCAGGCCTTCGCCCTTTACGGTGACCTGACTGTATGGGAGAACATCCGCCTTTACGCGTCCCTGTACGGGGCGGCTCCTGCCGAGGCGGAACGCAGAGGCAAAGAGATCCTGGCCTTGACGAACCTCCTTCCCTTCGGTGACCGCCTGGCAGACGCCCTCTCCGGGGGGATGAAGCGCAAGCTGGCTGTGGCGGCCGGGCTTCTCCACAGCCCGCAGGTCTTCATCCTGGACGAACCCACGACAGGCGTGGATCCCGTTTCCCGGAGGGAAATCTGGAATCTCCTCTACCGGCTGAACCGGGAGGGGCTCACGATTCTCGTGACGACGCCCTACATGGACGAGGCAGAGCTCTGCACGCGGGTCGCCTTCCTCCACGAGGGGACCGTGATGGCCTGCGGAACCCCAAGAGAGCTTTGCGAAAGCTACCCCTGGCAGATCCTGGAGCTTTCGGTTCCCCTGCGGGACGTGAAGCCCTATCTTGCCGGCGTCCCCGCGAGGGAAATTCTTGCCTTCGGGACGTCCTTCCACTTGGTGGTAAAGGATGCGGCTTCGGCCGAGACCGCCGTCAGGGAGGCTCTTTCCCGGAAGAGCATCCCGGTCCGTTCCCTGCGCCGGGTCGCCCCGACACTGGAAGACGTGTTCGTCGATCTGACGGGGGAGGCGGCCTGAATGGACGCGGTCATCGCTCACGAACTCACGCGCCGGTTTGGCCGCTTCACCGCAGTGGACCGGGTCAGCTTTCGCGTCCCGGAGGGATCGGTCTTCGGTTTCCTGGGGCCGAACGGCTCGGGGAAAACGACAACGATCCGAATGCTCACCGGGATCCTGGAGCCCTCCGCCGGGAGTGCCGAGGTGCTGGGGATGGATCTTGCCTCGAACAAGGAGAAGGTTCGGGAACACCTCGGCTACATGTCCCAGAAATTCAGCCTGTACGACGACCTGACCGTCCGGGAAAACTTGGACTTCTACGCGGGGCTTTTCAGCCTGCCTTTGGCCCGCTCCCGCGAGAGAATCGAAAAGATCGTGGAGATGGCCGGCCTATCGGGCAGGACCAACGATCTTGCGGGTCGCCTTTCAGGGGGATTCCGGCAGCGGCTGGCCCTTGGCTGTGCCATCCTGCACCGGCCAAGGCTGCTGTTTCTGGATGAACCGACGAGCGGGGTGGACCCGCGGTCCAGGCGGCGCTTCTGGGACATCATCTACGGCCTGGCGGCGGAAGGAACGACGATCATGGTGACGACCCATTTCATGGACGAGGCGGAGCACTGCGACCGCATCGGCTTCATGTACGCAGGCCGCCTGGTTGCTTCCGGCTCCCCGGCGGAACTGAAGGCGCTCCTTCCCGGCTATGCCTGGGAGATCCCCTCGGAGGACCCCATCGGGCTCCTCGAACGGCTTAAAGGAACGAAAGGGATGATCGAATCCGCGGTTCACGGGAGATCGGTTCACCTGCTAGCGGAAGAGGATAGCGGGGCTGTCTTCGAGTCCCTCGGGGGAAGGCGGATCGTCCCTTCCCTGGAGGACGTGTTCGTTCACCTGGTGATGAACGAAAGGAAGGTTTTGGACGAATGAGGCGCCTGCGTGCCCTCCTGGTGAAGGAGTTCATCCAGATGGGGAGAGACCGGCTGACTTTGGCCATCATGGGCCTGCTGCCCGTCATCCAGCTTTTGATCTTCGGGTTCGCGATCAACACGGAGGTCCGGCATCTTCCCACCGCCGTCTTCGACCAGTCGGTCTCCGCCGAAAGCCGGGAGCTGATCCGAGCTTTCCAGGCAACGGGATACTTCGACGTCCGCCGCGGGGCAAAGAGCCCTCCTGAAATGAACGCTCTCATCCAGTCGGGCAGGGTGAAGGTGGGCATCGCAATTCCCCCGGACTTCCAGGAAAGGCTGCGCTCGGGCAGGCAGGCCGCGGTCCAGGTGATCGTCGATGCTTCCGATTCCATGTCCGCGGCCTCGGCGATCAGCACGGCGCAGATGATCGGCCTGGTGAGGTCGCAGCAAATCCTCTTCCAGAAGCTTTCCCCGGGAGGATCCGAAAACCTTCCCCTGCCCGTCGACGTGCGCATCCGCCCCTGGTACAACCCTGACCGGGTTTCCGCCTTTTACATGGTGCCGGGCATCCTCGCGATTGTCCTGGCGATGACCATGATGATGATCACTTCCATGGCCATTGTCCGGGAGAGAGAGCGGGGCACGCTGGAGCAGCTGATCGTCACGCCCCTGAAGAATTGGGAGCTCATGGTCGGGAAGATCCTCCCCTACGTGGCCGTGGGATACATGCAGCTCACCCTCGGGCTTCTGATCGGAATCCTGGTCTTCAGGATCCCGGTCAGAGGCAGCCTGGGGCTCTATTACGGGCTGACCTCCCTCCACATCCTGGCCAGCCTGGCCTGGGGGCTTTTGATCTCCAGCGTGGCGAAGACGCAGATGCAGGCGATGCAGATGTCCTTCTTTGCCCTGATGCCCAGCATCCTCCTGTCGGGCTTCCTGTTTCCCCGGGAGGCCATGCCGGTCTTTTTCAGAGCCGTCAGCAACCTGCTGCCGGTGACGTTTTTCCTGCAGATCAGCCGGGGAATCCTCCTGAAGGGGGTCGGTCTATCAGCTCTCTGGCCCCAGGTCCTGGCCCTTTTCGGCCTTCTCGTTCTCTTTTTGGGCCTGAGCATCCTGAAGTTCAGGAAGACCATCGCCTGAAGGGCAATTGGACGCTGCAGGAAAGGATCGGATAGAATAGTCGCGGCAAACCACTGATCCGAAAGGAGAGTTCTTATGAGCATGCTGAGCCTGATTGACCCCGAGGTGGCCGCCCTCCTGGACAGGGAAGCGGCACGGCAGAACAGCACCCTGGAGATGATTGCCTCCGAGAATTTTGTTCCCCCGGTGATCCTGGAAGCGCAGGGCTCCATCCTGACGAACAAGTACGCGGAAGGTTACCCCGGCAACCGCTATCACGGCGGCTGCGAATTCATCGACGGGATCGAGGCGCTGGCGATCGAGAGGGCCAAGAACCTGTTCGGGGCGGATCATGCCAACGTGCAGCCCCACTCGGGCGTCAACGCCAACCTGGGGGTCTACCAGGCGGTGCTTCAGCCTCACGACACCATCCTGTCGATGGACCTCCGCCACGGCGGGCATCTTTCCCACGGAGCGAAGGCCTCCATCACCGGACGCTTCTTCAACATCGTCCATTACGGGGTGCACCCCGAAACGGAGCGCATCGACTACGACCAGGTGGAGGCTCTGGCGCTCGAACACCGGCCAAAGCTGATCGTCGCGGGAGGCAGCGCCTACCCGAGGGTGATCGATTTTGCCCGTTTCCGCGAGATCGCGGACAAGGCGGGAGCCCTTTTCATGGTGGATATGGCCCACATTGCAGGGCTCGTGGCCGCGAAGGTTCACCCAAGTCCTGTCCCTTACGCCGATTTCGTCACTTCCACGACGACCAAGACGCTTCGGGGGGCCCGCGGCGGATTCATCCTCTGCAGGAAGGAATACGCCCAGAAGATTGACAAGGCCATCTTCCCCGGGACACAGGGGGGGCCGATCCTGCAGAACGTGATGGCCAAGGCCGTGACCTTCCGGATCGCCGGGACGGAGGAATTTGCCCGGATGCAGGCGCAGGTGGTGAAAAACGCCTCCACCCTGGCCGAGACCCTTAGCGCGTCGGGATACCGGATCGTTTCCGGGGGCACCGACAACCACCTCATGCTCGTGGATATGCGTCCCCGCGGCATGACGGGCGTGTTCGCCGAGGAAACCCTGGCAAAGATCGGCATCATGGTCAACAAGAACCTCATTCCCTTTGACACCGCACCGGCAACGGTCACCTCCGGCATCCGCATCGGAGCCGCGGCGGTCACGACGAGGGGGCTTGGCGGGGAAGACATGAAGCATGTCGGCTCGTTGATGGACAAAGCCCTTACGAACGCCTCCGACGAACGGATGCTGGAGAGCCTGCGGAGTGAAGTCCGCCAGATCTGCCTGAGGCATCCCCTGTATCTCCACTTCGGAGAAGGGGCCCTGATCTAGGGGCGGGAGAAAGGTGAGGGGAGGGCCGCCGGAAGGGGTCCTCCCCCTTTTTGTGTTACAATGACTTTATTATAGTGACGTTTCTTTCAGAAAGAGTGATGCGAAATGTCAAAGGCCAAAGCGTTTGCCATCGCTGTCGGCGCGGGGATGCTCCTTCTTGCCGGTTCATTCTTCTGGGTTCTCTCGAGAGGGAATCTTGCAGCCGATTTTGTGGCGAAGAAAGCCGTGGAGATTGCCCGTGAGCGCATGGGTGCAGAACTTTCCCTTGAAGGAGTCTCGGGGAATCCTCTGGCAGGGTTCCATTTCGGACGGGTCGCCCTGGAGTACCGGGGCAAGCCGGTCCTGTCGGCAGGCGATCTGTCGGTTTCCTTCAAACTCTGGTCGTTGTTCGGCTCGAACCCGGCGCTGAAGGTCCTTTCCCTTTCGGGCCTTCAGATGGATCTGCAGCAGGCGGCGGACTTCCTGAAGCAGTTCGAGGGAAGCGGGGCTTCCCGGCTGGAGGTAAACCGGCTCGTGGTGGACGGCGGAGCCGTTCGGACCCGCTGGGGTGAAGTCAAGCTTTCGAAACTGGAGGCCTCCATCGGGGGAAATCGCTACCAGGCCCGTTTTGAGGCTGAAACCCGGGGAGTCCCGTTTTCAGGCCGTGTCCGGCTCGAGCACGGGGGCGAAAGCACGGTGCTGGACAGCCTGGAAGTGGATGTCCGCAAAGGAAAGGTTTCCTTCTCCGGTTCCATTCGGCCGAACCTGGATCTGAAGGGGGCAGTCGACGGAGTGAACATCGCCGATGTCCCGGCTTTCTGGCCGAAAGCGGGCAAACCCGAAGATTTCCGGGGAACCCTGTCCGGGCCTGTCACCCTTTCGGGGACCTGGGAAAAGCCGAAGGTCCGGGGACAGCTGAAGCTTTCCGGGGGGCAACTGTACGGTTTTTCCGCTGATGAGGCACAGGCGGAACTGACGGTAGACTCCGAGAATCTGAGGTTGGAGAAGGTTTCGGGGAAAACGGGAGAGGGGCTTTTCGAGGGGAACCTGGAGATGTCCCTTTCGAAAAGTCCGGCAGTTGTCAAAGGAACCCTGTCGGCCAGGGGGATCCCGGTGGAAGCGTTCCGCTACCGCTTTCCTGAATTGGAAGGTGCCAGGGGAAAAGTGGATGTCCAGAAAGTCTCCTTCTCCGGGACCACGGGGAACCTTCGGCTGCAGGGGCGGCTCGAATCCCCCGCCCTCGAGTTCAAGGGGGACACGCTTGAGCGGGTCCGGGCCGATGTGCTTCTTTCGGAGAAGCGGGTCCTGAGCCTCAGGGGAAACGGGGTCTGGATGGCAGGGCCGGTCCTCTTCGACGGTACGGTGGCCCTGGAGAAAACCCCGGTCCTTTCCCTTTCCGTGAAAGCCTCCGCGGTGTCCCTGGAAAGGCTGTCTTCCCGCTTTTCCGGTTTGAAGGATCTCGCCGGCAAGGGGAGCCTGCAGGCGGATTTGACCCTTTCCGGACCCCTGAAGGCACCTGCTGTCCGGGGGCAGGTGTCTTCGGAGCGCCTCTCGGCGAAGGGGGAAACCTTAGAGGCCCTGCGGGCCGGTTTCGTCCTGTCCGGCGAAACCGTAACGGTGACCTCCCTGTCTGCCCGGTGGAACCAGGCGGTCCTTTCCGGGAAGGGAACCATCGGCCAGGTCCGGTCGGAAACGCCTGTCCTGAATTTCTCGGGAACGGCCTCAGGGCTTGAAACCGGTGCATTCGCCTCCCGCGTGAAGGATCTGGAGACGCTCCAGCTTTCAGGAACCGGGACGGCGGACTGGAAGGTTTCCGGAACGGGCAAGGATCTCGCCTTCGGAGTGGCCTTCAGCTCGAACCGGCTTGAAACACCGGAAATCCGTCTTTCGGGAATGAAGGCTGACGTGAAGGGAAGGATCCAGGAAAAGGCCGAAACCATTCCCCTGGAAATCCGTTTTTCGACCGAGGCGGCCGCCTGGGGCAAGGTCAGGGCCGAGGCGGTTTCCGGCAGCCTAACCCGCACGAAGGACAGTTTCGAGGTCCCGGGCTTTTCCGCCCGCCTTGCGGGGGGACAGGTCAAGGGCTCTGGAAGGATGATTCCCGGGAAAGATAAGGAACCCGCCCGGCTGGACTTCAAGGCCGACGCAGCCGGCGTCGGGCTTCAGACCCTTTCCGCCTGGGCAGGGCTGAAAGAGCCCGTGCAGGGAAAGGCGGATCTTTCCGTGGCCGTCGGTGGGACGACGAAGGATCCCCTGGTCGGGGTGAACGCTTCTATCCCGTCCCTGCAGGCTGCCGGGCTGAAACTGGCCGATGTCCGTCTCAGGGGGACGGGCAAGCCGTCCGAGATGACGTTCGACCCGGTCAGTGCGTCCGTCGGCGGAGGCAGCGTCACCGCCACGGGACGTCTCACTTCGAAGGAGGGGACTCCTCCCACGCTGGAGTTCAGCGTAAGGGGGACGGACCTGGACCTGAAGACCCTCGCCTCCGGGATGCAGCCTGGGCAGGAGGCTCCTCCCGCGGGGAAAATCGACCTGTCCCTGAAGGGGACTTTCTCGGAACTCAAGGTAGCCGGATCGGGGGAAGTGGTCTCGAAAGGCCCCATCCGTTTCCTGGGAACCACGCTCGGCGAGCTTCGGGTCCCTCTCGTCCTGGAAAAGGGACGCATCCTGGCGACGGGGTTGACCGGTTCCGCCTACGGTGGACGCCTGGAGGGGAACCTGGCTTTCGGGGAAGGGAAGAAATGGACGGGCCGGTTCAGCCTTTCCGGAGCGGACCTGGACGCCTACCTGAAGGAACAGGTGAAGCTGGACGGAAGGGTGACCGGGCGCTTTGACCTGGATTTCCAGGGCGGGGGAACGCTCGGGGGCGAAAACTCGACGGAAGGTTCGGGATTGTTCAGCGCGAAAAACGGCGAGGTCTCGGGTTTCAGGTATGTGAAGGCCATCTCGGCCCTTTACGGCCGTTCCTCCGTCCGGTACAGGGTCCTGGACGCACCCTACCGGATCCAGGGGGACCGACTGGTCCTTTCGGAAGGAAAGGCGGAAGCATTCGAGGGCGATCCGCTGTACGAATACATCGATTTCGACGGGACGGTCGGGCCGAAAAAAGCCCTTGCCCTGAACGTTCGGGGGAGGGTGAACGTCCAGGCCGTAAATGCCCTTGTGGGAGGAGTCCGGGGGGGAGTCCTCCAGGCGGGGAAATCCGTGCAGGAAATCCTCCAGGGAGTCCTCCAGGGGGTGACAGGGGCCATGTCCACCCGGGACATCCGGATGGTGCGGGGACGGGTGGTCGGAACAACGGACAAGCCCAGCCTGACGGATCTCCGGATCGAGGGGGCTCCGTTGCAGCAAACCTCGCCGGAGACGCCGGGGACCGAAGTTTCGCCTTCGGAACCGCCGCCCGCCCAGCCGGACCTGCAGGATGTGATCCAGAAGGAAATCCTCAACAGGATTTTCAAGCCTTCACCATAAAATCAAAAACGGTCGCGGGAGGGATGAACGATGATCATTCGTTCGGATCAGATGGAAAATGTCACCTGCACGATCAATCCCAACTTCACCGAGGGGGTCTGCGCCAAGGTCCTGTTTCCCGGGGATCTTCTCGAGGGGAGCCCGTTTCGGGAGGTTTCGTGGATCGAACTGCAGCCCGGAAGCGCGGTGAACGAGCATGCGCACGAGGAACATTCGGAAATGAAGGTGATCGTGGGCGGCTTCGGGGTCTGCGTGGAGGACGGGGTGAGCACTGAGGTGGGTGCCGGGGACGTCATCCTGACCGAAAAGGGGATTCGCCATTCTATCCTGAATACCGGGAAGCACCCGCTCGTGTACGTGGCGATCCGCTCCTAGAAGCGGCGAAACAGGATGGGCAGGGAAATCAGCGGAAGGAGGGCGAAACCCCTCAGGGTAACCGTCAGGCCGAGGGTGTCGGCGATCATCCCGGCGGGATAGGTGGCGATCCCCGCCAGGCCCCATGAGAAGCCCATCAGAATGGAACTGGCGACCCCCCGGGCATGGGGGGTCAGCTTTTGCCCCATCGCCAGGGTCATGGGGGAACTGGCGTCCAGGAGGGCCGTGCCGGCGATGAAGAGAGCCAGAGAAAAGGGTCCTTCCGCGAAAGTCGCAGCCAGGATCGCCAGCGGGGAAAGGATCAGGGTGACGGCGATGACGTTCCGTGCCCCCCACCGGTCGGCGCTCCAGCCGCCTGCGAGGGAAGCGGCGACCGCCAGGAGCGTGATGGCGAAAATCGCAAAGCCTCCCTGGGCCAGCGTTCCGCCGCGGAGGGTCAGAAAGAGGGGAAGGAAAAAGCGGACGCCCTGGAAGGTGGCGTCACGAGCCAGCGAGATGGCCCAGACGGGCCAGATGACTCGGCCGACTTGCCAGATGCTGGTAAGGAAACCGCCTTCGCTGCGCCGGGACGGGGTAAAATCGATCCTTGGCATGAAACGGTAGACGATGGCGGCCAGGGCAAAAGTTGGGATGAGGACGACCGGCAGCCCCCGATACCCGAGGGTCTTCACCACGAAGACGGCATAGAGAGGACTGAAGGCTGCCCCGAGCATTCCGGCGCCGCTGAAGAGGGAAACGAAGAGCGAGTGCCTGGATTCACCCGCCACCGCCCCCGAAGAGGCCTGCCCCTGCGGGTGGAAGGTCGAGCTGCCGAAAGAGAAGACGGCAAGGCAGAGGAGAAGGGATGCGTATCCCGGGGCGAAGGGCATCAGGGCGATTCCAAGGGAGGAAAGGATCGGTCCTGCGATGACGAAGATCGGCCGGTTGGTCCGGTCTGCCAGGACTCCCATAAAAGGGATGGTCAGCATCTGGACCAATCCGGTGGCGGAGTTCAGAAAACCCGCCTGGGTCATCGACAGGGAAAGTTTCCGGATGATTTCCGGCAGCAGGGTCGGGAGGAAGGCAGAATGGATATCGTTGAAGAAATGACCTGCGGAGAGCAGGGCCAGCTGGATCAAAGACTTACGCTTTTTTGAACCTGTTTCCATTGAAAGGCCTCCCTTGCGTTTGCAACCGATTCTAGCAGATGTTTCCCCCGATGAGGGCTGATGGCATACAATGAACCGTGGAGGGGATTTTTAGTGGGAATCGTGTGGGAGCGGATTTCGTTTGAAAGCCAGGAGGAGTACCGGGAGATCTTTTCGAAAACCCCGGAGCGATCCGCGCATTACACTTTCGCCAGCCTCTGGGGCTGGGATGCCGCCTGCGCTTACGAATGGGCCTGGGAAGGTCCCCTGGTGTGGATCCGGGCCAATCTCCCGGAGCGGCTCCTCATGGCCCCGGTCGGGGATTGGGATGCCGTGGACTGGGCGGAGACCCTGCCAAAATCGTGGTTTCGAGGCGCGGTTTTTCACGATGTCCCGGCGATGCTGGCCCGCCGCTGGCAGGAAGCCCTCCGCGGCAGGATCCGCCTGGAACCGTCCAGGAACGAGTGGGAATATGTCCACCGGGTCGAGGATCTCGTTGCATTGAAGGGAAACCGTTTTCGCAGCAAGGCACAGAAGGTCCGCCGGTTCATGGAAGTCCACCGCCCGGAGTTCGAACCCCTCGGGGGGTCCAATCTCGGTGAGGTCCGTGCTTTCCAGGAAGAATGGTGCCGCGTCCGCTGCTGCGAAACCGAGCGGGCCCTTGAAGAGGAGAACGGGGCTATCCGGGCCACGCTCGGCAGCTGGGAACGCCTGATTGGACTGTTCGGTGGGCTTCTGCGCGTCCGCGGTCGCGTTGCGGGCTACACGGTGGCAGAACCGCTGGATGAGGAAACCGTTGTGATCCGTTTCGAAAAGGCTTCCCCGGAATTCCGGGACGCTTACCAGGCGATGAACCGGCTTTTTCTCGAACATTCCTGCCAGGGGTTCGTCTGGGTGAACCGGGAGGAGGATATGGGCGATCCCGGAATGCGGGAGGCCAAGATGTCCTACCGGCCGGAACGGTTCGTGGAAAAGTTCACGGTGACCCTGGAATAGGGAAAGAAATGACCGCTCCTCCGCTTCAGCAGATTTTTTCCCAGTCCCTGCCGTTGTAGCGGGCTAAGGAGAGCGCGGCGAGGTCGAAAAAGAAAAGTCCGACCTCAAGTTTGCCTTCCTGTACTGCCGCCTTGACCGCAGGGTGAGCCGTGACGCGCTCGAACTGCCGGATCCCGGACGCCTTGATGGCGCAATCCAGGTCGCAGCCTTCGAAGCACTCTTCACAGAGCCAGTCGATGAGCCCGCGGGAGTCAAGGTGTTCCCTGTGTTCGACTGCCTTGACAGCTCCGCAGTCGGAATGGGCCAGCACGACGATATGGGGGACCTTGAGGTGGTTCACCGCGTATTCGATGGCACAGGCCACGGAGGGGTCATCGAGGCGGCAGATATTGCCGACGTTTCGAAGGACAAACAGTTCCCCAGGGTTTGCGGAAAAGATGGCCTCCGGGATGATCCGGCTGTCGGAACAGGAAATAACCAGGGTGTGGGGGGCCTGCCCCTTCGCCAGGCGCCGGTAGAGTTCAATGTCCGCGTTTTTTCGAAAGTTCCGGTATCCGTCCAGTAGCTGCTCCAAGGAAAAAACCTCCCTGCATGGTTTATGACCGGGCATGGCCCGGGTTCGGGTCCATTTTACAGGAACTGCACTTCCCGGTGGCGGAAGCAGGACACCAGGTGGTCGTTTACAACCCCGGCCGACTGCAGGAACGCGTAGCAGGCTACGGGGCCGAAGAAGGAAAACCCCCGGGATTTCATGTCCCGGCTGATGGTTTCCGAAAGATCCGTTTTCGCGGGGACTTCCGTCATTTCCTTCCATTCGTTGACGACGGGTTTCCCGTCGACGAACCCCCAGAGATAGGCCGAAAAGGAGCCGAAGGTTTCCCGGATTCCCAAAAAGGCACGGGCGTTCGACACGGCCGATTCGATCTTTTTCCGGTTGCGGATGATTCCAGTATCGCAAAGCAGGGCAGAAATCCTGTCCGGTCCGTAGGAAGCGATACGCTCCGGGTCGAATCCATCGAATGCCCTCCGGTACCCTTCCCGCCGCCGCAGGATGGTGATCCAGCTCAGGCCCGCCTGGGCCGATTCCAGCACGAGCAGCTCGAAGAGCCTTCGGTCGTCCGCCAGGGGAACTCCCCATTCCCGGTCGTGGTAATCGAGGTAAAGAGGGTCCTTTCCCGGCCAGGGGCACCTGTCTTTTTCAGGCATTTTCCTCCTCCCCCTCCTCGAACTCGGGGGCGTTCATGACGTTCAGCCTTTCAAGCTTTTCCTCGAAACCGTAGACCGTGGCGTCGATCCGCCGGACCGTCTCATCCAGGGCATCCATGGCGGAAAATCCATACCCTTCCGGGAGGCGGTTGGCGTAGCGTTTCACTTTCAGCAGGGCCTGGAGATAGTTCCGCTCTTCCTGCTTCAGGATTTCCGCGACGGCAAGGGCGTTCGGGAAGTTCTCCTGGAGAAAGAGCCGCGCCACGGCGATATTTGAACTGACGGACATCTCATCGAACCAGACGTCCGCCAGGATGCGCCTGAGCCGGCTTCTCTGGTGAGGGTCGCGGAGCCGCCGGACGTACAGGCTGATCGTCCGGAGCAGGTCCTCGATCTGCCCCAGCACGAAACCGAAATCCTGGTGGGGGAGCGAACAGTTCGCGACAAGTCGGGCTTCTTCCTCGGGGGTGGCTTCTTTCCTGAGGAGACGGGCTACAGCCGGCTGAACGGTCACCCGGGCGGGTTCGCAGGGGGAGTGAAGGATCTCCCGGTACAGGGTTTCCGTGTCGTAGTCGAAATGCTCCGCCTTGCTACGGGGGAGAAAGGTGACATAGCCCGTGTCGAAGAATCCCTTTCGGCCGGCGCGGCCAGCCATCTGCAGGAATTCGTTCTTCCTCAGGGGGCCGTCGATGTATTTGGCCATCTGGCCGAACACCACCGTTTCCGCCGGCAGGTTCACCCCGAGGGAAAGGGCGTCGGTCCCCACCACAACGTCGATGATCCGCTCCCGGAACGCCATCTCCACCAAAAGCTTTTCCTTGGGCAGAAGGCTCCCGTGGTAGACCCCCACCCCCCGGAGCATGACCCCGGGCACCCATTTCACTTCAAGGATCTGGGCCATCTGCTTCAGCCTCGTCCGGGCCTCCGCCCGGATCTTCTTCCGGGTTGCGGCGATCTGGTCCGCCAGGTACTCGGCCCCTTTCCGGGAAAAAACGAAGACCAGCGCGTCATGAATCTGGGAAAAGCGGGTCCCTTTCTTCAGGAACACCAGCTCGGTGGCCCGTTCCCGGGTCTCGTAGAGGATGAAATCGCGGCGGGCCATTTCCTGGAGGTATTCCTTCAGGACCTCCGGTTCCCCGAAGGTTGCGGACATGACCAGGATCTCCGTCGAAGGATGCGTTGCCCGGATGCCGTCGATGTAGGCCCTTGTCCTGTCGAGGTCGTTGAAGATGTAGTGAAACTCGTCGACGATGACCCGTCCCACGGGCCGTCGCGCGTATTTCAGGGTATAGATTTCCATCGTGCAGCAAAGGATCGAGGCATCGGCGTTCTTTTTGAAATCCCCCGTCTCAAGCCCCACGTCGAATCCCATCCGCTTGAGATCCAGGTATCTCTCGTTGGAGAGAGCCTTGATGGGGGCCGTGAAGATGACCCTCCCCTCCGGCAGGTGGGTTCGCCCTTCCAGGTCCAGCAGGCCGGACCAGAGGTAGGCGACCCAGGTCTTCCCGCTTCCCGTAGGGGCGGCGAGGATGGCGCTTCGGCTGTCGATGGCCGCGTAGGCCTTCAGCTGCCAGTCGTAGAACACGGGGTTCCCTTCCTGAGAGAAACCAGGGTGATGGAGAAGATGATCAGCGCGGCAGCCGCCAGCTCGTTCAGCGTCACCGGCTGGTTCAGGACGAAAAAGGAAAGGGCGAAGGCGGTCACAAGCTCGACCGTGCCGATGACCCCCGCCGTCGCTGCCGTTACGTGGCGCAGGCCGAGGTAGAAGGAAGCGTATCCAACAAGGGTGGCGATCAGGCTCAGGTAGAGAATCCATCCGGCCTGTGCCCGGCTTAGCGAGGCCAGGTCTTTCCAGCCGGTCGAAACGGTCTTCCCGAGCCCCATGACAACGGCCCCGAAGAGCATGCCGTAAACGAACAGGGTTCCCTGGGGCACCCGTCCACCCGTTGCCGTCATGCGGGCGAAAAGAGAATAGAAGGTCATCCCGAAAGCGGAAAGGGCTGCCCAGCCAAGTCCCTTGAGGGAGACAGAAAGGCCCCCGGAAAGGAGGGAAGGCAGAACGGCGAGGATCACCGCCAGAAAGATGAGGGCAGCTCCAAGGATTTCCACGCGCGCGGGCTTCTCTCTGGTGATGAAGGGTGAAAGAAGGACGATCAGGAGGGGATAGGAGAAAAAGATCACCTCGGTCAGGGCGACTGAAAGAAAATTGAGGGCCATGAAAAAGCCGCAATACATGGCTGAAACGCCGAAGACGGCGTAGAAGGAAAGCAGGGGGACCTGGGAAACCCGCAGGCGGAGGTTTTGCGGAGCCCGCCAGGCCATGAACAGGAAAGCCGAGATCCCGGCGAGGAACGCCCTGCTGAACACGACGGTCATCGTCTCCGTTCTCTCCGAGGAGAGAAACTTTCCCACCGGAGCCATTGTCCCCCAGAGGATGCCCGCCAGCAAAACAAGAGAAATCCCTTTCATTTTCGATCCGGACACGATGTCCCTCCCGGGCTGAACCCGCCGCGTTCTCTTTCCGTATTCTCGCACAGGTCTGGAATTGTTCCCAGCCTGCGGCGTAAAAAGGGGCCTTCCTGAGTCTATAATCAAAAAGAAAGGTTGGCCAGCTGCCGACCGGCGAAGATCGAAAAGGGGGATCGTCATGGCAAAGAAGAAGGGGCGCCTGGAACTGGTGCAGATGAAGCAGTCGGGGGAGAAGGCGGCGTGGGTGACGGCGTACGACTACCCGACGGCGACGTTCGCGGAAGCGGCGGGGATGGACATGATCCTGGTGGGAGACTCCCTGGGGATGGTGGTGCTGGGGTACCCCGGGACGGTGCCGGTGACGATGGACGACTGCATCCGTCACTCGCAGGCAGTGAGGCGGGGTGCGCCGAACACCTTCTGCATCGGGGACCTGCCGTTTCTGAGCTACCAGGTTTCGGACGAGGATGCGGTGAGAAACGCGGGCCGGTTTCTGAAGGAAGCGGACATGGACGCGGTGAAGCTGGAGGGGGGGCGCCGTGTGGCGAGCCGGATCCGGGCGATCGCGGACGCGGGGATCCTGGTGATGGGACATATCGGCCTGACGCCGCAGAGTTCGGGTCAGCTGGGAGGGTTCAAGGCCCAGGGGCGGGACCCGGAGAGCGCGCGGGAGCTGATCCGTGACGCGCTGGCGGTGCAGGAGGCGGGTGCCTTTGCGCTCCTGCTGGAGGCGGTGCCGCCGGAGCTGACGGAGTTCATCTGGAAGAAGCTGACGATCCCGGTGTATTCCATCGGAGCGGGTGCGCCGTGCGACGGTCAGCTGATCATCTGCGGTGACATGCTGGGGCTGTTCCAGGCGTTCACGCCGAAGTTCGTCAAGAAGTACGCGAACGTGGCGGAGGTGGAGATCGAGGCGTTCAAGGCCTACATCTCCGAGGTGAAGGAGGGGCAGTTCCCGGCGGACGAGCACGTCTACCACATCCTGAAGGGGAAAGAGGAAGAATTCGCCCGCATGCTCGAGGAATTCCAGTAGGAAGCGGGGGCCTTTCGGGGATCCTGCCGGGTCGAAACGCCGAGCGGGGGTCTCTGGCCCCCGCTCTTTTGAAGGGGGAAGCGCGATGATCCTCAACATCCACGGGTTTCGTTCCTGCGGGGACAACGCCAAGGCGGCCTTCCTCAGGGATCTTTTCCCGGAAGTCCAGATCGTTTCTCCGACCCTGCCGCTGGCCCCGCACAAAGCGCTGGAGGTGCTGGAAAGCGAGATCGAGCGCTGCGGCAAACCGCTTGAAATGATCGTGGGCTCCAGCCTGGGCGGGTTTTATGCCTACGTCCTCTGCTGCCGTTACCGGGTCCCTGCCGTGCTGCTGAACCCGGCCGTTGTCCCCTTCGTGCATCTCGCGGAAGCCGTCGGTCCCGTCGAGAATGCCTGCACGGGTGAACCGGGAACCTGGACCGCGGAAGATTGCCTGGCCCTGAAGGACCTCTTTTGCGAGACGGCCTACCGGGCGGAGGGGACCCTGGTACACGTCTTCCTCACGGCGGATGACGAGGTCCTCGAACCTCGCCTGACAAGGGCCTTCTTCCGCTTCCACGGAAGGCTGGTCGAACTTCCCTGGGGTACCCACCGGTTCGAGGGGCTGGACCGCCTCTCCGCGGAAATACGGTCGATTTACGACAAGGCAGCTGGAAAGACAATCCGCCAGGACGAGCTAGGCGGATGAAAGGGGTCATGCTATCATAATGAACAGATGAAGGGGGGGGTTCCCATGAAAAAGGTGGTCGTAGCGATTGACGGCAGCGAAACGAGCCGGAAGGTCGTGGATTATGCCCTTTACTACGCGAATCGGGAAAGCGATGCGAACATCGTGTTCCTGCATGTCATCGAACCCTACAAGAGCCTGTGGCGCTCGGTTTCGCTCAAGCCCTACGAAGATCTCATGGCGGCGGTGGAAGTCAGTTTCAAGCGGTTCGTCGAGGAGGAAATGGAAAAAATCCCCGTGGACCGGGAAAGGATGTCTCTCGTCACCCGGTTGGGGGTTCCCTACGTGGAAATCGTCCGTTTCGCGGAAGAAGAAGAGGCTGACATCATCATGATCGGCCACCGGAGTTCCTTCACCGGGATGGAGCGCTTCCTGGTGGGAAGCGTGGCGGCGAAGGTGGTCGCTCACGCTCCCTGCAGCGTTTTCGTCCACCGCGCCAAAAAGGGGAAGGACGTCGCGCCCCCGCTTCCGGCCGATTTCTAGGGATCAGGGGTCCAGGGAGAATTCCAGCAGGGTCCACCCTTTCCCGTCTTCCCATTTTTCCAGGACGCGAAACCGCTTTCGCCCGGCGGGAAGACCGTCGGCATCGAGGAAATCCAGCGGGGCGGCAATTTCCCAGCGATCCGGAGAGGTTTGCCGGACAAAGGCGGGAGAATAGACGGGAAAAAGAACCCGCTGCGTGGGATCGACCCGGTCTCGCGCGAACCTGAGGGCCTGGTTCCAGGCCTCGATCTCGGAAAGGATCCTTTGCGGCGGGGCTGAAGGGGAAAGGCGGTGCAGCTCAAGAAACGCGATCACGGCGATCGCGGCGAGGAGGGCCAACAGGAGGGGCAATCCGCAGAAAGCCCGATGCGGTCTCAACGTTCGTCTTCTTTCCTGGTGCCCGGTCCGGATGGCAGGTTTTCTTCATCCCGTTCCTCTGCGCATTGGAGGCAAAGGATCGTACAGTTGGCGGAGGTTGAGGAACCGGCCGGGTCAATGGGGCGGGCGGTCCACTTGTCCCCTTGTTCCGTGAAAAAAAACGTCCTCGCGCATCTCGGGTCTCCTTTCGCAAGGGTCAGGGGAGTCCTGCCGTGAGCCTTGCAATTCAGGAGAGTGCATTCACAGCGGCCTTTGGCCCTCAGGAAGGCCTCCTTGATGACCTCCGGTGTAAACCGTTTCGACATGCGTTGTTCCCCCCGATGGATCCAGGCTCAGCCTCATTTGATTAATAAAGCTTGTGGAAAGCCGTCGGCTTTTTCCCTTCGACGGGAGCTCCAGGAACATCTTAAGACCAGAAAAAGCCGTTTGCAATTCGAGAGGAAAATCCCGGGGCAAGGAAGGCGCAGCCGCGGCTTTCCGGTGGAAAAACCCGGCTGCGCCGGAACGGGATGTCGAATGAAAGGAAGTTCGTTCTTACCTGTAACCTTCGAATGGACCCCGAAAAGCAAGCCAGGACCAGGGGATCGTCCGATGGTGCTCGAAGGGCGTTTCCTGGGGCTGGGGCTGTTCCGCGGCGAGGCTTTTTGCCGGTCTTGCCTGGGACATTTTCACCGCCTGGAAGATCAATTTTTCGTTCAGCATCACAATCTCTCCTTTCGATTTTTCGTCGGTTTTTTGGGTCGGAGCGTTCCTGCAGGGCCAATCCGCCGGTGTTTTCCCCCCTTTGGAATAAAAAAAGGCCGGGACCCGATCTGTTCGGGTCCCGGCCTGGGTTTTCGGCCAACGGCACCTAGGCGCCGGCCTCCCCAGGAGGGGACCCGCGGCGAATAATCAGGGCTACGATGGCGAACAGTCGGTTGAGCGAGATGCTATAACCCTTCATCGTGCGACTCCTCCTTCCTGGCCGGTGCCATGGTTTAATGAATTTCGGGAATTGTATCGGACAGGGACGGGGCTGTCAAATTGGATACTGCATGCCGTGCCGGTTGGCTTTAGCGGGCCTTGCGGGGATCCGCCCGCGATGTCAAGATAGACGCGAGGAGGTGTTGCCCGTGAATTTTTCCTGGCTTTTCTGGTTTTTCATCCTGTCGAGCATGCTGACGCCGGTGTTCCGGCAGAAACTCCTGGAATCGCAGAGAAGGGCAGTCCTGATGAGGCTGGAAAAGAAGAGGGGCTCCAGGGTGATCACCCTGATTCACCGGCAGGAAACGCTTTCCTTCCTTGGGATCCCGGTTTCACGCTACATCAACGTGGACGACTCGGAAGAACTCCTGCGGGCGATCCGGCTGACTCCCCCCGACTTGCCGATCGACCTCATCCTCCACACCCCGGGAGGTCTCGTGCTGGCGGCGGAACAGATCGCCTGCGCCCTGATCCGGCATGAGGCTCCCGTGACGGTGTTTGTTCCCCATTACGCCATGTCGGGCGGAACACTGATCGCCCTGGCGGCGGACCGCATCGTAATGGACCCCAACGCCGTGCTGGGCCCCGTGGACCCCCAGCTGGGACAGATGCCGGCAGCCTCGATCCTCAAGGTCGTGGAACAGAAGGAAATCAACGAGATCGACGACCAGACGCTCATTTACGCCGACATTGCCCGTAAGGCGATCCGCCAGGTCCACGAGACGGTGGTCACCATCACGACGGCAAACGGCATGGAAAAGGAGAAGGCCGTCGCGCTGGCGGACAAGCTGACCCTGGGAACCTGGACCCACGACTACCCCATCGGGGCCGAGGAAGCCATCCAGCTGGGCTTCCCGGCGGACACGGACATGCCGGAGGAAGTTTACGCCCTCATGATGCTCTATCCCCAGCAGGCGGCCATGAGGCCCTCGGTCATGTACATCCCGATGCCCTACGAGGGACCCAAGGGCCCCCGGAAGATCCGCGGGTTCCTCGACCTCTTCCGCGGAGGCGACGCCCGTTGATCCCGATCGGAGATGACGTTCCGGGGGAGCGGTTCCCGTTTGTGACGTATCTTTTGATCGGACTGAATCTCCTGGTTTTCCTCTTCCAGCTCAGCCTCCCCCAGGAGGATCTTCGGGCCCTGATCTTCACCTGGGGAGTCATTCCCCGCGACGTGGCGGCCTGGGGGAGCGACCCGTCGGTGCTTTTGACCCTTGTCAGCTCTCTTTTTCTTCACGGAGGGTGGTTTCACCTGATCGGCAACATGCTCTATCTCTGGATTTTCGGGAACAACGTGGAAGACCGGATGGGGCACGTGGGGTTTTTCCTCTTCTACCTTCTCTGCGGTATCGCCGCAAGCCTGACGGAAGTGCTCCTCAAGCCGGGTTCCGCCCTCCCCACCATCGGGGCCAGCGGGGCCATAGCGGGGGTCCTCGGGGCCTATTTTCTCCTGTACCCGAGGGCAAGGGTCATCCTCCTGGTCCCCGTGTTCCTCTTTTTCTTCTTTACCGTCCAGGTTCCCGCAGTCGTCGTCCTGGGGTTCTGGTTCGTCCTTCAGCTTTTCAGCGGGGTTGCCCAGCTTGGTGTCTACACGGAGAGCGGAGGGGTGGCGTATTGGGCCCACGCGGGAGGTTTCGTGGCCGGCATGGTCCTGATGCCCCTTTTCCGCTGCCGCCGCCGATCCCCGCTGCGGTACGTCTACCAGTGCGGCTCCCATAAGGATTGACGGGATCTCCAGAGAAAGAAAACGCCGAAAGAGGAGGCAAAAAGAAGAACCGTCAGAATCCTGAAGGCCCCCGCAGTTCCGAGGAAACCGGAAAGATTCCCCAGCAGGGTAGGGACAAGGAAAAAGCAGGCCCCCATGGCAAACCAGACGAGAGAGGAAACCGCGGCCCTCTGGTGCGGTTCGGCGACGTCGCCGATGAGCGCCATGTGAAGCGGAAAACCCAGCCCCATGGCAAAGCCGAAGAAAATCCCGCACAGGGCGTAGGTGAGGTTGTTATCGGTGAACGAGCCCGCGAAAAGACTCAGGGAAGTCAGCGCGATGGCCGGAGCCGCCATCTGCCGTCGGGGAAGCCTGTCCAGGATTTTCCGTCCCGCGATTCGGATCAGAAGCCCCATTGCGGCGTTCGCCGTCAGGAACAGGGAGGGAAAAAGTCCCCTCGATGACGCGACCCCGCCGATCGCCAGAAGGCAGGCGTCGGTCATCGAGAAAAGGGTCACGGAAACTAGGAGAACCCGGATTTCCGGCTTTGCTGCCAGGGCGAGGAGCCGTTCGTCCCTTTTTTCGCCCTCTTTCCGCGGGATTTCGAGCTCGGGAAGCCGGAGCCCGCAGAAAAAAGCGAAAAGGGCGATCAGCGGGACAAACCAGGCATAGGCCTCCGTCCACCCTTGCCGTAGGAAGAAGTCGGCGAGCGGGACAAAAGTCACCAGGGGGACGATCCCACCGGCACAGATCAGGGAAAAGGCCGAACCCCGGATCGAGTCGGGAATCCCAAGCGTCTGGTAGGTGGTCAGGGCGATCACGTACAGGCTGGAGCCGATGCCCATCAGGATTCTCCAGCACAGCATCCATTGGACACTCGATCCGGTCAGGGCGAAGGCTGAGCTTCCGGCGAGGCAGAGCAGGGCACCCGCCGCGAAGGCCCGCCGGAAGCCGATCTTCGTGACAACCTGTCCGGCAAAAGGCCTGCACAAGGTCTGGGCCGCGTAGAAAGCCCCCATGATCCCGCCGATTTGGGCCGGCGTTGCCGTCCCTCTCATCGCCAGGAAAACCCCCAGCAGGTAATACACGTTTGAGAAACCGAAAATGGCCATATACCCCTCGGCCAGCCGCAGTACCATCCGGCTTTCCCCCGTCACGCAGACACCCCCAGCCGGTCATCGTCCGCCCCTTCGGGCGGAAACCCGGTCTCATCTTGACAGAATCTTCCCCCTCATTTTAGTATTTTAGGCACCATACTTCATGGGACACAATTTAGTGAAAAAGGAGAATAATTGGATGACCAAGCTTTCCGCGGAGGAACGGGCACACAAGGAGATCGTCAACCTGATCCTTTCCCAGAAGTACGCTCCCGGAGACCGCCTGGTCGAGGCGGAACTGGCCCAGGAGCTGGGCCTGAGCCGAACGCCGGTCAGAAATGCGCTTCGCAAGCTGATCGCCGAGGGCCTCCTGGAAAGCCAGAACAACAAAAGCTGCACCATTCCGAAAATCACTCCTGCCGACATGGAGGCGCTTTTCAGCGTCCGGGCCACGCTCGAGGGACGGGCAGCGGCGGCCGCAGCGAAGCTTGCGACGGGGGCCGACATCGATCAGCTGAGGGGACTCATCTCCCTGGAGAGAAAGCTCTACTCGGAGGGAAGCAAGGACCTCTACACGGAGGTCAACGAGAAAATCCACCTCGGAATTGCCAGGCTTTCCAGGAACGAATACCTCGAGCGGTTCATCCGCCAGACCTTCTGGAGGTCCGAGCTCTACATCTTTTTCTTCGACCGTTTCTACATGAGGCCCGTGGGCTCGGATGCCCCGCTGAGGGACCCTGAAAAGTCCCAGAGCTGCCGGGAACACGCCCGCCTGGTGGAAGCCATTGCCGCCCAGGACTCATCGCTTGCCGAGTCGGTGATGAGAGAGCATATCCAGTCAACGTACCAGACCATCACGAGAAGGGTGTTCTCCTATTAGGCAGGAGCCGCCCCGCAAAGGAGGGAACAGAAAGAAGACTGAATTCTGCGGATCATCGGCCCGGACCCTTCATTCAAGACAACTGAAAGGAAGTGAACCTCGTGGAGAACTACGGCATCTTATCGATCCTTCCCCCGCTTGTGGCCGTCATCCTGGCCATGAAGTACAAGAACGTTCTTGTTGCACTCTTTGCCGGCAGCTTTGTGGGGATGCTGGCGGTCTATCACTGGAACCCAATGACGGCCGTCGTAGCGGTCATCAAGGAATACATCCTCGTCCAGGCGGCGGACAGCTACAATTCCAACCTCCTGGTGATGATGGTCTTCATTGGCGGGTTCGTGGGTGTGGTCACCTACTCGGGAGGTGCGAAAGCGTTCGCGGAGAAGGCCGTTTCCTGGATCAGCAGCCGGGCGAAAGCGCAAGTCGCCACCTGGATCGCCGGGATCCTCGTCTTCTTTTCCGACTCGGCAAGCCCCATGCTGGTCGGTTCCATCTTCCAGCCGATTACGGACCGGATGCGGGTCAGCCGGGAAAAGCTCGCATGGCTGCTGGACACCACGGCCTCTCCCGTCTGCATCCTCGTGCCGTTCATCGGGTGGGGCATCTACATCCAGGGTCTGATCCAGAAAGAATATGCCGCTTTGAACATCGCAGAATCGGAGTGGACGGTCTTCCTGAAAGCCATTCCCTTCCAGTTCTACGCTCTCGGGGCCCTGTTCATGGTTCCCCTCGTGGCCTTCCTGGGCATCGAGTTCTCTGCCATGTACAAGGCCGAGAAACGTACCCGGGAAACCGGTCTCCCCTACTGGCCCGAAGCCAACATCTCCCGGGTCTTCACCGACGTGGAGGAGGACGAAAACGCTCCGAAAGCCCGCGCTTCCATGATCGTCGTTCCCCTGATCATCCTGTTTGCCTGCCTCTTCGGACTTCTTATTCCCTTCGGGTTCCCGATGAAAAAGGTTCCCGGCGCCATGCTTCGGACGGCACTCTGCACGGGGTATTTCCTCGGCGCCCTCTCCTGCATCGCGCTCATGGTTGCCTACAAGGTGAAAACCCTGAAGGACGGGTACAAGATGTACATGAAGGGTGCGGGGGAAATGATGTTCATCCTCATGATCCTGGTCCTGGCCTGGTCGCTGGGCTCGGTTTGCAAGACTCTCGGCACCGCCGGCTACATCGTTTCGCTGGCCAAGGGGAACATCCCGGGCTGGAGCGTTCCGGCCATCCTCTTTTTGACGGGGGCGCTGATCAGCTTTGCCACTGGCAGTTCCTGGGGGACTTTCGCCATCCTGATGCCCCTGGGCATCCCCATGGCCCACGCGCTGGGCGGATCGATCCTCGTTTCCATCGGGGCCGTGCTGAGCGGCGGGCTTTTCGGCGACCACTGTTCCCCGATCTCCGACACGACGATCCTGTCTTCGATGGGGGCGGCCTGCGACCACATTGACCATGTGCGGACCCAGCTCCCGTATGCCGGAACGGTGGCCCTGGCCAGCTTCATCGCCTACCTGGTGGCCGGGATATTCCCTTCGGCCGTCGTCCTGGCGCTGGCCCTGGGCCTCGTGGCGGTCTTCCTGACGGTGTTCGGGAAACTCTGGGGGCATAAGGTAGAAAACTACACGGCGGCAGACATTGCCGCGGAAGAGGCCCGAATTGGCGTGAAAGCCTGAACGGCAGGAAAGGGGGAAGGACGGCAAGCCGGTTCCTTCCCCCGGAATCGACAAGAAGAAGGAGATGTCCCTGGAATGTCCCATGTCCTGGTATTCGGAGCGGGCCGTGTCGCCCGTCCCTGCGTGCAGTACCTGTTGAAGGATCCATCGACCCGGGTGACCGTGGCGGATCTGGACGCGTCGAACCTGTCGAGGGTCCTGGAGAACCACCCCCGTGGGCGGGGCATCGTCGCGGACGCCGGCAAGGAAGCCATGGACCTGATCCGGGAGACCAACCCGGACCTGGTGATCAACCTGCTGCCGGCGGCGTTCATGGCCCCGGTGGCGAAGCTCTGCGTCGGGATGAAGAAGCCCATGGTGAACCCGTCTTACATCAAGGACGACATGAAGAGCCTGGACGGCCCCGCGAAAGAAGCCGGGGTTCCCCTCCTGTGCGAACTGGGGCTGGACCCCGGGATCGACCACATGTCGGCGGCCCGGACGGTACGGAGGATCCGGACGAAAGGGGGTCTGGTGGAGAGCTTCCGTTCGGTGTGCGGGGCGCTGCCGTCCGCGGAGGCGAACACGAACCCCTGGGGGTACAAGCTTTCGTGGGCGCCGGCGAGCCTCATCGGGGCGAGCAAGCGTGACGCGAGGGTGATGCTGGACGGGGTGGTGCACGAGTGGAAGGGCGGGAAGACCTACGAGCACGTGCACCTGGAGGAGATCCCGCCGCTGGGGGTGTTCGAGGTGTACGCGAACGCGGACTCCCTGCCGTACCTGGAGAGGTACGGGATCCCGGAGGCGAAGACGATCTACCGTGGGACGATCCGGTATGTCGGCTGGTGCGAGACGATCGCGGCGATGAACGCCTTGCGTCTGGTGGACGAGGACCCGCAGGACTTCCGGGGGATGACGCTGCGGGGCTTCATGACCCGGCAGGCCGGAGAGGCCGATCCGACGAAAGCGGAGGAGGCGGTGTGCAGGAGGCTCGGCATCGTCCGGTACTCGGCGGTGTTTGAGAGGTTCGAGTGGCTGGGCCTGTTCGAGGAGAGAAAGCTGCCGTTCGAGAAGGGGACGGCGCGGGACGTGATCTCGTTCCTGTTTGGGGAGAAGCTGGTGTATTCGGAGAACGAGAGGGACCTGGTGATCCTGAAGGACGAGGTGGTGGCGTCCTACCCGGAAAGCGGGGAGAGGGTCCGGCACACGTCCACCCTGATCGACACCGGCATCCCTGGCGGGGACACCTCCATCGCCCGGACCACGGGGCTGCCCCCAGCCATTGGTGCCCGGCTGATCCTGGAAGGCAGGATCCGTGCTGCGGGGGTCCTGGCCCCCGTCCTGCCGGAGATCTACGAACCCTGCCTGAAAGCCCTGGAGGAGGAAGGCATTTCCCTGACGGAAAACTCGGAGGTTCTCTAGGTCGGGAAAAAGAATTCAGACCCGGCTCCCGTAAGGGCGCCGGGTCTTTATTTTTCTCCAGTTCCACAATAAAAGAGCAAAGTGTAGAATTGACAAAGAGACATGAGCGTTAGGGGTGAGGCCGATGGAGACGGTTTTTTACAGGGCGGCCCTGGCCGTCTGGGTTTACATGACGGCGTTCTACATCGCGGCTCTCGTTCTTCGGGATAATTCCATAGCGGATGTAGCCTGGGGGCCCGGGTTTTTCCTGGCCTGCGCGGCAGCCTTGGCCGGCAGGTGGGATCTTGCCGCCAGGCCCTTCCTGGCGACCCTTCTCGTGGGCATCTGGGGCTTCCGGCTTGCTTTTCACATCGGCAGAAGGAAGCAGGGAAAAGGAGAAGACCCCCGGTATGCGAAATGGCGGCAGGAATGGGGCCGGTGGTTCATTTTTCGAAGCTATCTCCAGGTTTTTATTCTCCAGGGGGCCCTGCTTCTGGTCATCGCTTCCTCAGTCATGGTGATCAACGTTTCGGAAAACCCACCCCTCGGTTTGCTCGATCTACTGGGATTCCTGACCTGGTGTGTCGGCTTTTTCTTTGAAGCGGTCGGGGACTGGCAGCTGGCGCGCTTCAAGGCGGACCCGGAAAACCGGGGGAAGGTCATGGACCGCGGATTGTGGCGCTACACCCGGCACCCGAATTACTTCGGAGAGGCCACCATGTGGTGGGGGCTCTACCTGATTGCTCTCAATGTCCCTGGAGGCTGGCTGACGATCGTGAGCCCGATGACGATCACCTTCCTTCTTCTCCGCGTATCTGGAGTGCCGATGCTGGAGAAGGGGAGAATGAACGAGCGCCCCGGGTATCGTGAATACGTCGAAAGGACGAATGCGTTCTTTCCCTGGTTTCCCAGGAAGCCGTGACCATGCGGATCGCTTATCTTGACGGTAACCGCCTTTACGCGGCCTTCTGGGCCGGGGCTGCCGAAGTGGAACGGATCCGGGCCAGCCTGGATGCGATCAACGTGTTTCCCGTTCCTGATGGAGACACGGGGACAAACATGGCTTCGACCCTCAGGTTCACCGTCATCCGGGTCAAACCGGAACGGCACCTCGGCAGGACCCTCCAGGCCCTGGCGGAAGGGGCCCTACTCGGCGCCCGGGGAAATTCGGGGCTGATCCTGGCCCAGTACCTGCTCGGAGCCGCACAGGTCCTGAAGGATTGCCCCAGGGGGGAAGCTTCCCATCTTTCCGCGGCCCTGGTCCATGCCGTTTCTTTTGCTTCCGCGGCTCTTTCCAGGCCGGTTGAAGGCACGATCCTGACCATCATGCGGGAATGGTCGAATTCCCTGGCATCGATCTCGTCCCGTACCCGGGATATCGCCGCCCTCTTTTCTGATTCGCTCCCTGCGGCCCGCGAGGCCCTGGTCGACACGCCGAACCGCCTGCCGGAGCTGGCGAAGGCGGGAGTCCTGGATGCCGGGGGCAAAGGGTTCCTGGCTTTCCTGGAGGGAATCGAGGCGTTCATCCGGAAGGGAAACCTCCGGGAGGTCAGCAGGACGGTGGTTCCGGCGATCGAGCCCGAGTCCCATCAAGCGGCGGATTTGGGGTTCCCGGTGTTCCGTTATTGTACGGAGGCTTTTATCCTGGGGGAACGTGCGGAACCGGAAATCCTCCGGGCCCGCCTGGCGCTTCACGGGGATTCCGTGATCGTGGGAGGCGTGCCCGGGAACCTGAGGATCCACGTCCATACCAACGAACCCGCCCGGCTGTTCGACGAGATTGCCGCCTTCGGGAAAACGGTTTTCCCCAGGGCGGACGACATGCTCCGGCAGGTCCAGGCTTTTCGGCAGCGAAAGGGGCCGGTGGCCCTGGTTACGGATTCTTCCTGCGATCTTCCACAGAAACTGCTGGACGAGCACCAGATCCATCTTGTTCCGCTGAGGCTGAATGTTGACGGAAGTGAATATCTGGACCGCCTGACCATTACCCCGGAAGAGTTCTACAGGAGGGTGGAGAACGGAGAGCGGGCAACGACTTCCCAGCCGGCCGCCGCAGACTTCGAAAGACTCTACGCATCCCTTCTGGGCCATTACGAGGCGATTCTTTCGATCCACCTCTCCAGTGCCCTCAGCGGTACGGTGGAATCGGCGAAGCGGGCCGCTGGCGCTTTTCCCGAAGGCCGCATCGAGGTTGTCGATTCCCGGCACCTGTGCGCCTCTCTCGGGCTCGTCGTCCTGAGGGCGGCTGAAGCCCTGGAGAACGGAACCCCTTTTGCGGAGACGGTGGGCCTCGTTCAGACCTGGAGCCGCCAGGCCAGAATCCTGGTGAGCCTGAAGACCGTTCGGCACATGGTCAGAGGAGGGCGGATCGGCCCGGTGAAAGGAGCCCTTGCACGGATCCTCGGGTTGAAGCCGATCATTTCCGTGGATTCCCAGGGAAGGGGAACTGCAGTGGGGAAAGCCCGAAGCCAGAGGGCGAATCTCGACCGCATCCGCTTTTTCGCCGAGGAGGTCCAGGCTTCGGAGGGGATCTGGGGCTACGCCGTGGCCCATACGCATGCTCCCGGGGAGGCCATGGAGTTCAGTCGCGAGATGGAAAAAAGCCTCGGTTTCGCTCCTCTTTTCGTGGTCGACATCTCGCCGGTGATCGGGCTGCACGCAGGGCCCGGGAGCCTGGCCCTCGCCTTCCTGCCAGGGGGGATTAAGGCTCGATCAGCCCCTCCCGGATCGCCAGGCGGATGAGGTCCGCCATTCGGCTCACTCCCAGCTTTTTCAGCAGGTTGCCCCGGTGCGTTTCGACAGTCTTGTGGCTGATCCCGAAACGTTCCGAGATCTCCCGCGTTGAAAGGCCAAGCGCAAGGTACCGGAAGACCTGCCTTTCCCGCGTGCTCAGGCATGCGAGAATGGGTTTGCCGTCAGGCCCGGAACCCCTTGCTTTTGGCTCGCACTTCTTCCGGATGAAGCGTTCGACAACCGCCCCGGCAATTCCGGCTGACAGGTAGGCACGCCCGCTCATCACCGTTCGGATGGCCCGAACGATTTCCCCCGGTTCGCAGTCTTTCGTCAGGTAGGCGTGCGCTCCGGCGTTCAGGATTTCCGCCGCAAGGAACGCGTCGTCGTGCATCGAGAGCGTAACGATCTTCGGCGGGTTCGGCAGGCTCGACAGGATCTTTGCAGCCTCGATCCCGTTCAGGCGAGGCATGGAGATATCCAGGAGGAGGACGTCGGGGGCGGTTTCCCTGCAGAGGGTGACGGCCTTTTCTCCATCCTCGGCTTCGCCGACGATCCGGATGTCGGGATGGGGATCGAGCGTGCCGCGCAGCATGACCCTCGCGGATTCCTGGTCGTCAGCGATGCAGACCCGGATCGTCACCGGGAATCTCCTCCCTTTCGGGGATCCAGAGGGTGCAGCGGGTCCCTTTCCCCGGCCGGCTCCTGAAGATCAGCCGGCCCCCGAGGTGCTTCAGGCGCTCCCTGATCCCGAAAAGTCCCCACCCGCCGGGATTCCATTGGTTCTGCCCGTCAATAACCCGGGCCCCGACTCCGTCGTCCATGATCAAGAGGCAGATGGAATGGCGCCCGTACCGGATGCGGACGGAAACCGTCCCGGCATGGGCGTGCTTCAACGCATTCCGCAGCAGTTCCCGGACCATCTGGTAGATCACGACCATCAGGTCCTGCGGAAGACTTCGGCGGCGGCCGCTGGTGGACAGCTTCCACCGGATTCCGACAGGGGAGAAAAGCTGGTCCATGAGCGACCGGAGTCCGACGTCGAGTCCTGCAGCGTAAAGGGCCGGGTTGCTGATCTCCCGTGTCAGGTTCCGAATCCTGGAAATCACCTTTTTCAGCGATTCGGCCGCCGTGTCGTGCGGGTGCGGCGAAATCCCCTGGGGGTGCTTCATCGTCAGGGATTGGTACAGGGATGCCAGTTCGAAGCCGATCTCGTCGTGGAGGACTTCCGCGATCCGGCGCCGCTCACGTTCCTCCGAGAGAGAAATCTGCCAGGCCAGGTGCCTCAGTTCGGCCTCGTAGGCCTCGATTTTCCTCTCGGCCTCCTTTTGTGCCGAAAGATCGGTGTAGATCCCGAAAAGCAATTCCTCACCGTCGTGAGTCGTGAAGGGGATGGCCGTGATGGCCACGTCCACCGAGCTTCCGTCCTTGCGGAAACGGACGGTTCGTCTCTGGTGAGGGGTGCCCGTGAAAAGAATGGAGGAGATCTCCCGGGCTTCCTCAAGGTAGGAGCCGTGCGCGATCAAAAAATCGATAATCCGGCCTTCCATCTCCTGGGGGGTGTATCCGAAAAGACGGTAGAGCGAGGCGTTGGCGCGGATGACGCGGCTTTCCCTGTCGCAGAGGACCACCGGTGTGGGTGTCCTGGCAAACAGGTTTTCGAAAAGGGTAAGGGTCCGGCGCAGCTCCCGTTCCCGCTCCCGCTTGTCGGTGAGGTCGATGTAGGTGCAGATGTTGGCGCACGGGCAGCCGGGGGTGGGCAGGAGCATCGGCTCTGAGCTCAGAAGAACCGGGAAGGGGGTTCCATCCTTGCGGTAGCGGGTTACCTCGACGGAAAACCCCCTTCCGGACTTGCAAAAGAGTTCCGACAGGGCCAGGGCATCCACCAGTTCCTCGTTTCTAGCCACAAGATAGTCGAGGTCCTTGCCGAGGACCTCTTCCGGCTTGTAGCCGAACATCCGGCAGAAGCAGGCATTGACCTGTGCGATTTTGCCGTTCTCGTCGTGCACGACAATGCCGATCTCGCGGAAGGTTTCCACCAGCGAGGACGGGGTGAATTCCTGGTTCTCCCGGAAGGGAGAAGTTTCATGCAAGTCCCTTTCCATGCGGCTTCCCTTTCGGGACCCGTTTCAGCGGATTCCCGAATCCAGTGCGTAGAGGTCCGCCAGGACGCCGTAGGCGGTGGTGGTGATGTCTGGATTTTCTTCCGTCATCAGAATTCTGCCCAGCAGGTCCGTTTCGAACCGGACGATGGAACCCGTCGCGTCCACCAGGGCAAAGGGATGCTCCAGGGGGACTTCCGCGGCCTTGACGGAGGCTCTTACCGCAGCTCCATCCCTCCAGGCGGAGCAGACCATCTTGATGCGGCAGCTTCTTGCCTTCGCGTCCCGGACCCGTTCGGGCGTGATGCCGGCAATGCTTTCCCGGTCCACATCCTCGGGCCGCAGGTCGGCTCCCATGAGGACGTTCGCCAGGGCGACGATCTTCACCGAGGCGTCCCATCCGTCAAGGTCGTTGGAGGGGTCGGCCTCGGCGATCTGCTCGGCCTGGGCGCCCTTGACCCCCTCTTCGAAGGTCAGTCCCTTTTCCATGGCGCAGAGAACGTAATTGCTCGTGGAATTGAGGATCCCGTCGATGCGCCGGATCGTGTTGCCCTTCATGCAGGACCGGGCCAGGTCGAAAACAGGGGCCCCGTCCATGACCGTCGTTTCGTGGAGAAAGGCGGCATGGTTTTCGTCGGCAAGTTTCCGCAGCGCTTTGTAGGCGTAAGCCAGGGGGCCCTTGTTGCAGGTGATCACATGCCTTCCCCTCCGAAGGGCGGCTTCAGCGTGGGAAATGGCCGGCTGTCCGCGGTTTTCGATGGAGAGGGGAGACATCTCCACCAGGACATCATAATCCAGGACCTTGGCAGCCTCGAGGCTGGTCAGTTCCGAATAGTCGGGGTTCCGGGGCTTGAACCGGCCGCCTTCCTCCAGGTCAAGCAAGGCCCGGGCAAGGTCCACTCCCGTCCCCTGCGCCAGGGCTCCCCGGCTCTTCGTGGTGATCCCCACTACAGAAACGTCCAGGTCGGCCAGTCCCGGGTAGTCGGCCTTGCGGGTCAGGATGCGGGCCAGTTCCCTTCCCACGTTTCCGAAGCCCACGAAAAGGAGTTTCAAGGGAAAGCGGCTGCGAACCATGGCTAGCCCCCCGCCAGGCGGCGGATTTCATCCAGCAGGCGGGCGATTTCCTCCCGTGTGTTGTACATCGAAAACCCGACCCGGATGACACCGCCGGTCTCGGCGAGGCCCAGGACCTCGATGGCCCGGACGGCGTAGAAATCGCCGTCCCAGACAAGGAGTCCCTTTTCCCCGAGGGCCCTGGCCGCATCTGCCGGATGGACGCCGTCAATGGTGATCGAGACCGTCGGGGCCCTGTGGGCGCTGGAGAAATCCGTTCCCCAGGCGGTCACGCCCCGGATGGCCTTCACTTTTTCGTAGTATTCGGAAGCAAGGCTGTGCTCGTAGGCGGCGATGGCGTTCATGGCCGATACGATCCGGCTGCGGAGGTCGGGGCCTTCTCCCCAGGAAGCGATGTACTCGATCCCGGCCTTCACCCCGACGATCGCGGCGTGATTGAGGGTGCCGGTTTCAATCTTGAAGGGCGCGGCGTTCTCCTGGGTGCGGAGGCGGTCCGGCGTGAGGGAGTCCAGGAGGCCCGGCCGGCAGTAGAGGATGCCGATGTGCGGGGCGTAGAACTTGTAGGCCGAGCAGAGCAGAAAGTCAACATCCAGGGCCGCGGCGTCGAGCGGGAAATGGGGCGCGTAGTGGACGGCATCCACCAGCAGCCAGGCCCCAACGGCCCTGGAGAGGCGTCGGGCTTCAGCCACGTCGTTGATGGTGCCCAGGGCGTTGGAAGAGAATCCCATGGCGACGAGACGTGTCCTTGGCGTGATTTTCGCCGCCATGTCGGCGTAATCCAGCCGGCCGGAGGGGAGCAGCTTCACTTCTTTCACGACGATGCCCCGCTCGGCGAGGTTCAGCCAGGGGCCCCGGTTGGCCTCGTGATCGAGTTCCGTGATGACGATCTCGTCCCCGGGTTTCATTTCACGGACCAGGGCGTGGCTCAGGGAGAAATTCAGCGTCGTCATGTTGTGGCCGAAGGAGATGCAGCGCCAGTCGGGGGCTCCAAGAAAAGCCGCGACAGCCTCCCGCGTTTTCTGGATGGCGGCATCGGACTCGTTGGTCGTGATGAACATCCCGTGGGTATTGGAATTGCAGGTCTTGTAGTACCAGGAAACCGCGTCAATCACCTTCTGCGGAACCTGGGTTCCTCCGGGGCCGTCCAGGTAGGCCAGCTGGAAACCGTTATGGACGCGCGCAAGGGAGGGGAAATCCGCCCGGCACCGGGCACAGGCCTTTTCATCGAACACCATGTCGTTCATCTCCTTTGGTCGAATTGAATCGAAAAGGAAAACCATCGAATTCCATACAATGAAACGATAAACCGAAATGCTTTCCCGGTCAAACGGCCCCGTGCTGGCGGAGAACCCCCATGACCAGGTCCACGGCTTCCCTGACGGCCGGACGGTCGAAACAGAAACGGGCCCCGGCGGCGGCGTAAAGGTCCGGCAGGCTGGCCGTCCCTCCCAGGGAAAGTCCTTTCCGGTAGGAGGCCAGGGCGCGGTTCTGATCCTCCAGCGAGTTCTTCCATATCTGGACGGAAGCGAGCTGGGCCATCCCGTATTCAATGTAGTAGAAGGGGATCTGGTGGATGTGCAGTTTCCGCTGCCAGCCCGTTCTGAGGGTTTCCTCGAAACCGGAGTAATCGATTCCCGGCATGAAGCGCTTCCAGAGGCGTTCCCATTCCGTGTCGCAGGATTCCAGAACGCGGGCCTGTTCGGGATTGTCGTAAACCCAGTGCTGGAAGGCGTCCACGACGGCGATGTAGGGCCAGAGGGTGATGACGGACTCCAGGTGTTCCACCAGGGCCCGTTCGGCGTCTTCCGCCCGGTAGAATCCTCCCCTTTCGGACGGCAAAAACGGCAGGGCCAACAGCTCCATCGCCATGGAAGCCACTTCAGCGAATTCCACGCCGACGTTCCATTGGAGGGTCCAGGGCCAGCGGGCCGTTTCCATGAAATGGAAGGCGTGCCCGGACTCGTGGAGGAGGGTTTGCACATCGTCGTGCAGTCCAACCCCGTTCATGAAGATAAAGGGTTTTTTCTCGACCGGGAAGAAGGTGCAGTACCCGCCGGGGGCCTTCCCCTTGCGGCTTTCCAGGTCGAGGGATCCCCTTCGGCGCATGCTGGAAAAGGCTTCGGCCAGCGCGGGGTCAAGGGCTTTGAAAACGGACTCGACCCCCGATTCGAGGGCCTCGGCCCCGGAATAGGGGCGAAGGGGCGGCCGCAGCATCGGATCGACGGAAAGGTCCCAGGGGCGCAGGCGATCCAGCCGGAGCATTTTGCGGCGGGCCTCGTAAAGGGCCGCCGCGGCCGGGACCACTTCGGATTCGATGGCATCCCGGAATCTGCGGCAATCCTCGGGGGTGTAGTCGAAACGGTGCAGGGCCTTCCACCGGTAATCGCGGTAATTGGAAAAACCGGCGTTTCGGGAAATTTGAAGCCGGAGATCGAGAAACCGAACCCAGAGATCGCCGATTGCCTGCCGGTCCTGAAGCTGCCGCTCGGCCACGAGATGCCAGGCAGACTCACGGATGGACCTGTCCGTTTCCTGGTACAGCGGCTGCATCTGCTGGAGCGTTTTTTCCTCCCCGTTCCAGACCACCGTCTGGGCCCCGGCGATGCGGGCGTACTCCGAATCGAGCTTCTGCTCCTCCACCAGGAGGGGGATGTTTTCCTCCCGGTAGAGTTCGGCATCGGCCCTGAGCCCGCGAAGGGGGATCCGGAGGCTTTCGGTTTCAAAGCCCGATTCCAGCAGCCTCTGGCGGAGCCTTTGCTCAGCGGCTTCCAGGGGAGGGAGCATCTCCTCCAGGAACGCGTGGTAGCGTCGTTCGAGATCCTTGTCCGCCGTGTCCAGGGTTGTGGCCACGTGGAGTTTTTCGATGGCCTCCCCGATCAGGGATGAAACTCGGGTCCAGTCGGTCAGCCAGCCCGGGACCGCCGACGTCCCGAGGGGGCGGGAAGAAAGCTCGGAGTAGTAGGGTTCGGCCTGGCTCCATTTCCAGTCGAACACCTCTTCAGCCGATGACGGGAGGTTGCCGGAAGGGGCATTTCCTGTCATTTTCCTGTCACCTCGTTTCTTTCCGGCCGAGCCTGAGGACGGCCGACCGGAGGAGTCTTGGAGCAACGTTCATGGAATAGCCCAGTTCCAGCCGCTCGGTCATTTTATGGGCATCCTTGCCGGAAGGGCCGATGTTGAGTGCAGGGATATCAAGTTTCAGCAGGTCTTCCACGGGGAGACCGTAAAGAATCCCCCAGCCGGGCAGATTCAAGCGGAGCGTCTCGAGGTCGGCGGGATTTCCCTGGAACCCGAGGTAGCTCAGGTCAGAAACCCCTCCGAAATGCTCGTTTTTGCGAAGGGTTTCTCCGAAGGCTTCCCGGGCTTCCTCCACGATGGCATCCCCGAGGGCTGCGAAGGCACGCTCCTTTTCGGTGGCCCGGAAATTCGTCCGGTAGGGATAGAAGGGGGGCATGAATCCGGTCACCGCCAGGGGACCCTTTTCCCCCGAGACCGTCAGAACCTCGTTCACCAGGGCGATCCCTTTCTCCCTTTCATCCATCGAGGGAGGCAGTTTCGCGAGAAAATCCGACAGGTGCGTTTCCAGGGGAGCCCCGAAGGCTCTCTTCGCCGATTCAAGGAGGTCCGCGTATCGAATGACCCGGCCTATCGGTGTGGGGGGCCAGCCCGGCAGGTTCGCCCGCATCGCGAAGGCGCGTTTGCACCGGTCCAGGTGCTCCGCGGTTCTCCTGAGGGCTTCGGCCGCAGCTTCATCGATCCGGCGCAGCAGGCTCTCCGGCGTGTGGCAGGTGGTGATCAGGCTATAGTAGGCGCAGGCCCGTTCCGGGAGGGTGATGGAGTACGCGTCCCGGAGGTCCTTCTGCTTCAGGCAGGCCATGGGGGGATAGTTTTCCTCCCCCTGGATGTCCGCCAGGTCCGGGTTTCCTTCCAGGAGAAGGTTCAGGTGCGCCAGGACCAGGTTGGCGTTGATGCCGTCGAAGTATTCCGACCCGTGGGCCTCCTTGCCCATGACCAGGACGAACGGCATGATTTTTCCCACTGTCCCGAAGGATACGACGCGGCCGTTACCGCCGATATAGCCCGGGTCGGAAGGTTCCACCATGATGCAGCCCAGCAGGTCCAGTCCCTCTTCCTGGACGTCCGCCAGGGCGCTGAGCGCGGCCCGCATTCCGGCGGAGTTGTTTTCCTCGTCCGGCACGGCCACCAGCATGAGGTTTACCCCGAAGGAGCGGGGATTTTCGGAGGCTTCGGCCAGAAGGCACATGGCCATCGCCAGGCCGAATTTCATATCCATGACCCCGCGGCCGAAAAGGTAGTTGCCCGATTCCAGGTCCCGGCGGGCTTCCTCGGGAAGGGGCATTTCCTTCATGCGCCGCGTGCAGGCCTCCGGATCCAGGGCCACTTCCCTGAGGGGGCCATAGACTTCGATATCAACGACGTCAAAGTGGCCTTCCAGGATGACGGTCCGGGGGGTCGGGGGCTCGGCACGGACGAGGGCCGTGATGGCGGCGCTGCCGTGGGGGCTGCCGGGGATCGGAATCCGGCGAAGGTCTTCGGGGTGCTTCCGGAATGCAGAAAACGTCGAAAGATGTTCACAGATCCGGTCGGCGCAGAGCGTTTCACCGGCCGTGGCGGAAAAACTGGGGATTTTCACGAGATCGAGCATCAGATTGTAGATCGCTTCGGGAGTGTACCTGAGTGTCAAATTCATTCCTCCTTTTCCCGTTCCGGGAGTGCCCCAGGAAAATGGGACTTCCCGTCTTTCACCCGGGAGAACTCATCGCTGGTTGCGGCTGAGGACGATCACCGCGACTCCGCAGAGAATCGCCCCGACCGCAGCGATCTCGGTGCGGGTGATTCTTTCTCCTGCCAGCAGGACGCCGAGTCCCAGTGCGATGGCGGGGTTGATGTAAGTGTAGCTCGTCGCGAGAGCGGGACGGACGTTCTGAAGCAGGTAGGTATAAGCCCCAAATGCGACGGCAGATCCGGGAATCGCGATGTAAAGGAGTCCCAGAAGGGGCCGCATCGGCGGCATCCCCGTGAGCCGTTCCCCCAGGAGAATCCCGAGGGGAATCATCACCAGCCCGCCTGCCAGCATTTCGGAAGCCGCGGCCATGAGCCCCTTCGGCAGGGGGAGGCGGCGGCTCAGGATGGAACCGGACGCCCAGGTGACGGCACTCGTGAAAAGCAGGAGGGCTCCGGAGGGATCCGCCCGAAGTTCCCCCTTCAGGTTCAGCAGGAGAACCCCGGCGAACCCGATGCCGATTCCGGCCCATTCCATCCGGTTCGGCCATTGGCCGAGAAGGCCGGAAAAGAGGGCGGCCCAGATCGGAACGGTGGCGATACCCACCGCCGCCAGTCCCGACCCGATCGAACGCTGGGCGTAGGCGAGTGCTCCGCCTCCTCCCACCATCAGAAGCAGGCCCTCGAGAAACGAAAATCCCCACTCCCGCGGTTTCGGCAGCCGGTGCCCCCTGGCGGCCAGCACGGCGAAGAGGAGGGATCCCCCGATCAGGAAACGGGAGGCCATGAAGAAGAACGGAGGGAATCCCTCCAGGCCGATGCGGATGGCCAAAAACCCCGAACCCCAGAAGACGAGCAGGGATAGGAAGGAGAGAAGGGCCAGGTGGTGCTTTCTCATGGCAAAAGCGGCCCTACCGGAGAAAGACCCAGTAGATCAGTGCGTGAACCGCTCCGGACAAGACGCCCGCCAGGCCGAGTCCCCGGTGAAGCTTCATCGCACCCTGAGGGCCCAGGCGTTTCCTGACCGCCGATCCCCAGAATCCGCTGGCGGCGGCGGTCAGAAGGAAAAAAACGGCGGCCGCGCCGGAGATGCGGAACAGAGCGTAGAGATTTTCCATGGTTTCCCCTCCTTGCAAGGTCCGTTGCTCTCAGGAATCGCCGGGGAAGCGAAGCTCCAGGAGCCAGATTTCCGGGGCAGCGCTGGTCCGCATGGGAGGCCCCCAGGTGCCCACGCCGCTCGAAACGAGCACGGCCGTCCTCCCCAGGACCTTCCAGCCCCGGCTCACGTCGAAGAGGCGGCCCGTCACCAGGTTGAAGGGAAAAAGCTGTCCGTTGTGCGTGTGCCCGGACAGCTGCAGGTCGACTCCGGCCGCTTCCGCCTCCTTCAGGCTGGCAGGCTGGTGGTCCAGCAGGAGCACCGGCAAGCCCCCAGGCACCTTCTCCAGGAGTTTCAGCAGGGGCTTTCGCTTTTCCCCGAACCGGACCGCGGTCCGGTCCTTCCTGCCCGCGATCACGAGACGCCCCTCGACCGTGACGGCCTCGTCCCGAAGAACCCGGATTCCAGCGCTCTCCAGGTAGGATACCGCTTCTTCCTCTCCTGCGTAATATTCGTGGTTGCCCGTCACCGCGAAGCAGCCGATGCGCGGGGAAAGCTGCCCGAGGGCCTCCGCCATCTTTTCCTCCGCCAGCCTCGAAACGTCCTCATCCACGATGTCTCCCCCGAGCAGGACGAGATCGGGGTTCAGGACATTAACCCGTTTCACCAGGTCTCTGACCCGACCGTTTCCCACGAGCGGCCCCATGTGGAGATCCGAAAAGAAAACCACCCGCAGCGGTTCACCCCTGCCCCGCGAAAACTGGACCGCGGCTTCCCTCGTCCGCGGAAAAAGGGAATTGAGGGCCCCGGCAATTACGACCAGGGCGGTGGCCAGGGTTACGAAAAGGAGCACCCCCCTCCGGATGGACAGGGGGACCGGCCCGCTATGCCCGAAAAAGGGCATTGCGGGGAAAGCCCTTCCGGCCAGAAGAGCGATGTCGCACCCGAGGAAAAGGAAAAGCGAGGTGGCCATCACCCCGAGGTAGAAGGATCCCGTCAGCACGAGAAACCTGGAGAAACCCGCCCAGGGGAGAACCCTTTCTGCAATCCTTCCGGCCGGGAAGGCCAGGACCCAGAACAGCAGGAGGATCCGCAGGAGGCTTTCGGGCCATGCCGGGCCTGCCAGGCCCTGAAAGGCCCGGCGCAGGATATAGGCGTTCGTGAGGGCGTACACTCCAAGGGCGATGGACAGGAAACGGAGAAAGCCTGTCATGAAAGGGCCGTTCCTTTCTTCCGGTAGGTTTCCCACTCGGAGAGGAAGACTCCCGCCAGGATCAGGGCCCCCCCCGCCGCAAACTGCAGGCTCCAGGTGTCAAGTCCCATTGCGATGGAAACGAGGTAGCCGAACGGGCTTTCCATCGCCAGGAGGATGGCGGCATGGGTCTCAGGGGCGTGCCGCTGGGCCAGGCTTTGCACCACGAAGGCAAACACCGTGGGCCCCGCGGCCAGGAACAGGATGCCCTTCCAGGATTGTCCCAGCGCCGCCGTGGAGGGAAAGGGTTCAAAAAGAAGCGCCAGCGGCAGGAGGCAGGCGCAGGTCACGAGCATCTGGACGGAGGCCAGGGCAATGGGATCCATGCGCCGCGCGCAGTAGCCGACAACGATGACCTGGATGGCGACCAGGAGGGCCAGGGCCAGGGACATCGCATCGCCGAGGTTCAGGGAGATGTTGGGAGAGAAGGCCATGATCAAAAGTCCGGCCGTTGTGACCAGAGCGGCCGAGGCGGCAATCCACCCGGGCCATTTCCTGTAGAGCAGGGCCATGAGAAACGGAACCATGACGACGTTCGTTCCCACGATAAAGGCCTGCTTCCCCCCGGTGGTGTAGACCAGTCCGTAGATGTGAAGGATGTAGGTGGCTGCCAGGACGAGCCCCACTCCCGAGGCCTGGAGGAACTGCCTGCGGTCCAGCAGTTTCAGCCGGGGGCCGAACAGCGCCAGCAGCATCGCCGATGTCGCCGAAAAGCGCAGGGCCAAAAGCCAGAGAGGGCCGATCCGGCCAAGGAGGGCATCGCTCACAGGGTAGCCGACACCCCACAGGGCAGCAACAAACAGCATGCCGGCATCGGCAATCAGGATCCGCGTTCGGGCTGAGGCCACACCAGTTCCCCCCGATCCTGGAATCGCGCTCAAAAGTATACCATGAAGCGGGGGCCTGCAAGGGGTTCCCGCGGACTCAGGGGGTTTCGTCAATCCTGCAGGTGCCTTCCAGAATCCGGTCCCAGGTCGCGTTCCCCTCCTCAACGTACTGTTCGTAGGGGATGAGCGGCCGGTCGAGGAGTTCCGAGGTGTCCGCCGAGAGACCCCCGTTTTTCACGAATTCGGCTCCCGCGGATCTCAGCAGGTCCAGGTAGGGCTCGATGACTTCGGGGTGGGACACCTGTCCTAGCCGGCCGAAAAGATCGGCCTCGCCCCGGTAGATTTCTGCGGCAATGCGGTTTCCGAACCGCTTCGAGAGTTCCCGGAAAGTGCGGCTCATGGCCTGGAAGTGGAACTGCTCCGGGAAGCTGCACGTTGAAAGAATGATCCAGTCGGGGATGCGGGCAGTCCTGGCCGGCATCGTCCCCTGGCCCTGCCGTGCCTGGAAGCGGCTGTCGACGAGGGGCAGCCATCGCTCGAGGAACGTCTTCAGGATCCCGGACATGGAATCCATGATCAGGGGAGTGGCAAACAGGACCGTGTCTGCACTCAGCGCCTTTTCCAGCAGGGCCGGCCCGTCGTCTCTTTTCGCGCATTCTCCGCCGCTGTTCAAAACGCGGCAGCTCATGCACTCGTCGCAGGGCAGGATCGAGTGTTCCGCCAGGAAGACCGTTTCGGTTTCCGCTCCTGTCCTTCGGGCCCCCTCAAGGAAGGCCTCGACCAGGATCTGGGTGCTGCTGTTTTTTCCCCGGGGGCTTCCGTTGAACGCCACGATCCGCGTCACGGTTAGAACTCCCATTCGAAATCACCGACCCCCGCGGAGAGGATCCGCGCCTTGAGATCGGCCATGTAGGCTTCGAGAGCTTCTTGAGTGCGCCCCTCGACCCGGGCCACGATGACCGGCTGGGTGTTGCTTGCCCTGACCAGCCCCCACCCCTCGGGGTAGAGGATACGGACCCCGTCCACCGTGATGGCCTCGTACTCCTTCAGGGCCGCTTCGCGGATGGAATCGATGACGCCGAACTTGATCTCGTCGGGGCAGTTGATCCTCGTTTCGGCCGTGCTGTAATAGCGGGGGATCGGTGCGACGAGTTCCGAAAGAGACCGGTCCGTGTTCGAGAGGATGCGCATCAGCCTCCCGGCTGCATAGAACGAATCGTCGAAGCCGAAGAACTCGTCCGCGAAGAACATGTGCCCGGAAACCTCCCCCGCGAAGAGGGCCCCGATTTCTCTCATCTTCGCCTTGATTAGGGAGTGCCCGGCTTTCCAGAACACGGGTTTGCCGCCCAGGCGCAGGATCTCGTCCACGAGAGCCTGGGAGGACTTGACCTCCACGATGGCCTCCGCCCCGGGATGCTTGGGTAGAATCTCCTGCCAGTACAGGGCCATGAGGATGTCTCCCCAGATGACCTCGCCCTTTTCGTCGACCACACCCAGCCGGTCCGCGTCCCCGTCGAAGCCGATCCCCAGGTCGGATCCCGTTTCCAGGACCGTCCGGATCAGGTCCGCGAGGTTTTCCCGCTTGACCGGGTCGGGGTGGTGGTTGGGGAAGCGTCCGTCAGGGGTTGCATACAGCAGGGTGTATTCGACGCCAAGCTGCCTCAGGAAGGGTTCGATGAAGAGGGAGGCGGTCCCGTTTCCCGCGTCTGCGACGACCTTGAGCCTGCGGGGACCCAGCTTCAGGCGCTGAGCCAGCATGTCGAGATAGGCCGGCTTGATGTCGGCGTGTCCCACGCTGCCCGGCCTCGGGGCGGTTGTGAACCCGTCATTTCGAATGATGGATAGGACTTCCTGGATCTCCGGGCCCCAGAGGGTGGCCTTCCCGAGAGCCAGTTTCAGACCGTTGAACTCCTTGGGGTTGTGGCTTCCGGTCACCATGACCCCTCCGCCCACGCCTTCCGAATACAGGCTGTAATAAAAGGTCGGAGTCATCACGGTCCCGAGATCGGTGACATCCAGGCCCGCTGCATTCAGCCCCCAGGCGATGTCGGCCATGATGCGGGGGGATGAGGCCCGGACATCGCCGCCGATCGTGGCGAGCCTGACCCCGTTTCTCTGGAGGATCGTCCCGAAAGCATGCCCGATTGCCCGCACGTTCCTGGTGTTCAGTTCTTCCTCCGCCAGTCCGCGAATGTCGTATTCCCTGAAGATATGAGCCGGTATATCCATGGCTGGTTCCTCCTTTTCCTGAAAAAGAGCGGGACGGTGTCTTCTATTTTACCGAAAGTTCACCTTTTGCGCATCGATTTTTTTCTTCAGTCGTGCAATCCGATGAAGCCATGCCTGCCTTTCCGGAAGCCAGGCGGCTCCCCTGAGTCCCCTTCGGGAATCCAGGTGCCGGAGCCCTTCCTCGGCCCTCGAAAGGGCATCTTCGAGCCGGTTCAGCCGGTGTTCGTAGGCCTTGGCCAGCTCCTCCAGGACGCTGAGGGAAGAGCGGCAGGCCTCCCGGGACTGTTCCCAGAGTTCAACCGCGGTTTCCCAGCGTCTTTCCGCCTTTGCCCGGGAAGCCAGTCGAAGCAGCGCTTCTCCGCGGCTTTCGGGGCCATCCAGGGCATTCGTCCAGAACTTCACGGCCTGTTCCCATTCTCCGCGGGAGGCCCAGAGATCCCCGGCAAGCAGGAATTCCTGCCCGCGGTCGATTTCTCCCGCCAGGATTCTTCCCAGGTGGGTTTTGAGGGCCGCCAGGGAGAGGATGTCCAGGCGGTTGTGAAGGAAGACGCCGGACAGGGGGGCCGCGTCTTTCGTCCGGAGGAAATCCGCGTAGAGAGAAGGGATCTGCCATCCGGGGACATCCTCGGCTTCCCTTTGGACCTTCAGGATCGACCGCTCGACCTCCCCGAGCCTGCAGGAAGGAAGGCTGCACCTCCAAAGACTCCGGGCGATGCCAAGAAGGTCCAGGTGGGCGCTCCCGGGACGGAAGGGCGCTCTCCGGGCAAGGATCGCCCGCGTCTGCAGGAGCGGCAGGTCAAAACGGCGGCCGTTATAGGTGACGAAACCGGCTTTGCGCGGGATGAGCCGGTCCACGGTTTCTAGCCATTCCGCCTCCCTGGAGGGGCTCAGGAGGAACACCTGCCGGACGGCCAGGAAGGGACCCTCCAGGGTCCCGATTCCCGCGAGGAACGCGTAGGTCCCCGTCCCTCCAGCGAGGCCCGTCGTTTCCAGGTCCAGGAAACAGGGCGGGTTCGCCCCTCCCCAGGGAGAAAGCCGTTCAGCGGCGAGGGGAAGTCCGGTCAACGTGGCGCCGCCATAAGGTTCTTCAAGGGGGTGGAAGGTTTCCAGGACGTACACGCCGGGGGCCGCCCAGGTTCCTCCTCCCGGGAGATTCGAAACGCCTTCCGGCCTGGGGTTTTCCCTCTCTTCTGCCGGAGGGCCCATCATGCGGCGCAGTCTTGACATCCGGTCGGTCAAGCGGGGGCCCCCCTTAGGGAAGAAAGGAGTGCCCGGGTGGCTTCCTTGGAGCCGATCTGCGACCCCAGGGCTCCCACGCAGGCGGGACAGCCCTTTTCGCACGGGCAGGATTCGAGCGCCTCCCAGGCGGAATCGAGCAGGGCCCTGCGCAGAGTGAAGGCAGCCTCGGCCAGTCCGACTCCTCCCGGGAAGTTGTCGGCCAGGTAAAGGGTTGGCTTCTCGAAGTGGGGATCCCTCACCATCCCGTGAACCTGCAGGTCTCCACGGTCGCACATCAGGAACAGGGGGGCCGTGGCCCGGAGCAGGTGGGCCAGTCCCGCGAGGGCGGAACTCTTCCTGTCTGGGCCCCAGCTTTCCCAGGGGAGGCTGTCCGGCAGCGTCAGCCACGCCCCGGTGGTGTGCATCTGCTCTTCTTCCAGGTGGATGTGCCCGTATCCCACGTTCTCCTGGGTGGACAAGCGGATTTTCTTGTAGACCGTGGGGCGCGAGGCAAAGAGGACTTCCCCCCATCCCCAGGGTTCGGCATGGTCAAATTCCTCGAGGACCTCGAGGCGGACGGCCAGGTCCGCATCCGTGTAGTATTCTGCTTCCACCGGCTTGACGAGCGCCCTCATGCCTTTAAAATCCAGCTCCATGACCTGGTAGGCCTTCGCCCCGTGAAAGTAGATGGCTTCCGGGTGGACCAGCATGGGAGCGCTCGGCCGGTCCACTTCTCCCACCACGGTGTGCCGCGCCGGGTCGGAAACGTCGAGAATGACAACGTTCTCGCTGGTGGCGCTCCGGAGGGAGAATCCCTCGGCGGGGAACGAATCCGCCTGCCAGTGGTAGCGGCCTTCCGCCCGGTGGAGGACCCCCTGTTCCTCCAGGTACTCCAGGATTTCGGAGATCTCAGCCTTTCCGAAGAGGTCATGTTCCCGGAAAGGCAGCTCGAACGCGGCGCACTTGACGTGGTTCACAAGGATGTAAAGGTTGTCTGCGTTCACGCGTGCACGCTCGGGAGAGGCGCCGAAGAAATAGGAGGGCTGGGAGGCCAGAAACTGGTCCAGGGCGAAAGACGAGGCCACAAGTACGGCGGCGGAGGTTCCCTGCCTCCTTCCTGCCCGTCCCATCTGCTGCCAGGCCGAGGCGATGCTCCCCGGGTAGCCGTGAAGAACCGCGAGCTCAAGGGAGCCGATGTCGATCCCCAGTTCCAGGGCGTTCGTGCTGACGACTCCCCGGATCTGTCCGCTCCGGAGTCCCTTCTCGATGGCCCTGCGCTCGTTGGGGAGGTATCCGCCCCGGTAACCCGCGACCTGGCTTTCGGGGAGGGACCGCGCCTTCAGGTTCGTCCGGATCCGGTGCAAGAGCAGCTCCACGTTCGTCCGGCTTCGGGTGAACACGATCGTGCTGATGTTGTTGGCCAGGGCTTCCGTGGCGATGGCGGCGGTCTCGTCCAGGGAGGATCCCCGGATTCCCATGGACCGGTTCACCAGCGGAGGGTTCTGGATCAGGATGTGCTTCTCGTCCCTGGGGGCCCCGTTCCTTGTGACCAGCTCCACCGGTTCCTCCAGGAGAGCTTCCGCCAGTTCTCGGGGGTTGGAAATGGTGGCCGAGGAGCAGATGAAAGTGGGGCTGGAGCCGTAGAAAGCACAGATTCTCTTCAGCCGGCGGATCACGTTCGCCAGGTGGGAACCGAACACCCCCCGGTAGCCGTGCATTTCATCGAGGACGACGTAGCGGAGGTTCTCGAAGAGCTTGACCCACTTCGTGTGGTGGGGAAGGATCCCCGTGTGGAGCATGTCGGGGTTCGTGATCACGATATGGCCTGCGGTCCGGACTTTTGTCCGGGCGCTGGGGGCAGTGTCCCCGTCGTAGGTGAAGCACGCAATGTCGGCTTCCACGGCTTCCAGCAGGGCGTAGAGCTCCGCAAGCTGGTCCTGGCTCAGGGCTTTCGTCGGGAAGAGGTACAAGGCCCTGGAGGCGGGGTTCTCGAGGATCGACTGGACAACCGGCACATTGTAGCAAAGGGTTTTGCCGGAGGCCGTCGGGGTGACGACCACCACGCTTTTCCTCCTGAGGGCCGCGTCAATGGCTTCCGCCTGGTGGACGTACGGCCGCTGGATCCCCCGCAGGGCCAGGGCGTTCGTCAGGCGGGCGTCCAGGGCCGGCCACGTACCGAAGGTTGGAGGCTGGGGCGGGAAGGTTCGCCATACGGCAACCTCGCCGGGACGGGATTCGATCCATTTCAGCAGGTCTTCGATTTTTTTCCGGGGTTTACGGAGCACCGTTCTGATCACCTCTTCCCCCTTAGTCTACCGCAAGGTGGGGTAGAATAGTCGGTGGCGGCGCAACCCGGAAACGGCGGTGAGTCTCTTGCACGGAATCAAGATCGTGGCCCCCCTGGTCCTCGTGATGGCGGCGGGATGGATCGCCAGGCGTAAAGGCCTCCTTCGAGAGGAAAGCATCTCCCAGCTGAACGACCTTTTGTACTGGATCGGCCTTCCGGCCCTGCTATTCCGGTCCACCCTGTCGGTGGGAAAGGATGCCTTTTCTTCACCCAACCTTTTTATCGCCGTCCACCTGTCCTTCCTTGTGACCCCCGCGCTCGCATGGCTTTTGGCCTCCCTCTACCAGGCGGACACCCGCCGACGCGCCGTGTCGGTTCTCGTTTCCGTCCGCTCGAACAACGTCTACATGGGAATTCCGGCCATCACCCTGGCGATGGGGGATGCGGGGACCAGGGCCCTGGGGCTTTATTTCGCCGCCTGCATGGTGGGCTACCACATCATCACCCTGAGCTGGGCCCAGGTGGCCGTGTCGGGCGAGATCAGCCGCGATTCCCTCAAAAAGACCCTGCTTGGTCTTTCCCGAAAACCCCTGCTTCTTTCCTGCGTTGCCGGGGTCGGCCTGGCGATTCTCGGGGTTAAGGCCCTGCCGGACTTCCTGGACGAGGCACTGAAGATCACGGGGGCGATGGCCAGCGGTGTGGCTCTCATCGCCCTCGGGGCTTCCCTGAAGGTCGAGCATCTCTTCAAGGTTTTTGCCCGGACCTGGGCAGACGTCCTGGTCCGGCTTTTCCTTTCGCCGGCCCTCGTCTGGCTGGCCTTCCTGGCCTGGCCGGTGGACCGGGTCCTCATGCAGGCCGTGGTGCTGGTTTCGGCCATGCCTGCCGCCGTGAACAACTTCGTCCTTGCCGATTCCATGGGGATGGATGCCGAGTACTCGGCAGAGGTCATCCTTGCCAGTACCCTCCTTTCCGTGTTTTCCATCCCCGTATGGGTTTTTCTTCTGGGAATCACCCGATAGGCCCCCTCTTCTGTTTTCAGGTTTATCGTAATAAACTGATAGCATATTCGGGAAAAGAGGTGATTCTTATGCGGAAAACGGGTCATCCTGGAAGATGGCTCCTGCTGTGCGGGCTGGTTCTTATGCTGTTTCTTGCCATTTCAGAGGCCTGCGCGGCTCAGCCTGTCGTCGTAGCCTCCAAGATCGACACGGAAGGGGCCCTCATGGGTCAGGTGATCCTGCTCGTCCTCGGTGAGAACGGGATCCCGGTGACGGACCGGACGGGTCTGGGGCCGACCAACGTCGTTCGGAAGGCGATCCTTGCCGGGGAAATCGATATCTACCCGGAATACACGGGGAACGGATTCTATTTTTTCAAGGGAACGGAAGAAAATCTATGGAAAGATCCGGTGAAGGCTTACGAAAAGGTCAAGGCCCTCGACGCTGAAAACGGGATTGTCTGGCTCAAGCCGGCACCGGCCAACAACACCTGGGCTATCGCCGCGAGGAAGGACCTGGCGGAAAAGGAGGGGTTGAAGACCCTCTCCGATCTCGCCAGGTTCATGGCAAAGGGAGGAAAGGTGAAGATGGCCGCCTCCGAGGAATTCACAAGCCGGCCGGACGCCCTGCCCGCCTTCGAGAAGGCCTATGGGTTCAGGTTCACGAAGCAGCAGCTGCTCGTCCTTTCCGGGGGAAACACGGCCCAGACCGAAAGGGCGGCTTCCATCGGCAGGGACGGCGTTAACCTCGCCATGGCCTACGGAACGGACGGGGCCATCGCGGCATTCGGCCTGGTGGTCCTGGAAGATGACAAAAACGTTCAGCCCGTTTACGAGCCTGCGCCGATCGTTCGTAAAACTGTCCTTGAAACTTACCCGCAAATTCCCATCCTCCTTGATCCGGTTTTCCGGTCTCTGGACCTCAAGACCCTTCAGCGGCTCAACGGGCAGATCGTGGTGGAAGGCCAGAACCCGGCAAAAGTTGCCGAGGCGTACCTAAGGGAAAAGGGGTTCCTGAAAAAACCGTGAAGCGCGGCGACAGGGTTACGGTGACGATTGCAGCCGCTTGCATGGCTGCGCTCTTCCTGTTCCCCTTCATGAGCATCCGGGCCACACGGCTTTCGCCGGCCGAGGGATTGTCGCTTCTTTCTTCTCTCGGCCCTGCGGGGTCGTCCCTCCTGCTCGGCCTGCTTCTGGCCTTGCTGGCCTCGGGAATCGGGTTCCTGCCGACGGGGCGGCAGGTCATGTCGACCGCGGTGATTTCCGTTGGCCTCGCGTTTTTGGTCTTCTGGTTCTCCGGTTCTTCGGCGGCAAATCTCGTTTCCGGCAGTCCTTTTGCAAGAGTTTCCCTTTCCTCTGGAGCCTGGGTTCTCCTTGTGGGATCCTTTGTTCTTTTCAGGACGGCTTTGCTTCGTCTCTCCCGGGGAAGCCCGGAAAGGATTTTCGCCGCATTGCTGCCCCTTGTCCTTTTGGTCCCGTTTCTTGCGGGAAAGCTCGACAGCCTGTCTTTCATGGTCGAGTTCGCGAACCGGAGCGGCCGCTTTATGCTTGAACTCCGGCGGCACGTGGCGCTTTCCTTTGTCTCGGTCGTTACGGGGGCGGTCCTGGGGATTCCCCTGGGGTACGCCAGCACGCGCAGCCGGGCGGTAAAAGGGCCGGCATTTGCCGTGGCCGGGACTCTCCAGACTTTCCCGAGCCTGGCGCTTTTCGGTCTTTTGATCGTTCCTCTGGCCTGGGCGGCGAAGAGGTTCTCCTTTCTCCAGGCCCTGGGAGTTGGAGGAATCGGCTGGGCCCCGGCCTATATCGCCCTGAGCCTCTATTCCCTCCTTCCCATCGTCCAGAACACGTTTGCCGGGTTCGACTCGCTACTCCCCGAGGTGCTTGACGCGGCAAACGGGATGGGAATGAGCCGCCGGCAGAGACTCTTCCGGGTAGAGGTCCCGTTGGCAGCCCCCATCGTCCTGGGAGGCGTGCGGGTCGCATCCGTCCAGGCCTTGGGAAACACGGCCGTGGCCGCCCTGATCGGTGCGGGCGGCCTGGGAACCTTTATCTTCCAAGGGCTGGGTGAAGCCGCCCCTGACCTGATCCTCCTGGGAGCCCTGCCGATCCTTCTGATGGCGGTCCTGCTGGACGGTTTTCTCGATGTCCTGGTCCGGTTTTTCACTCCTCATGGGATCAGGGAGGAGGCCGGATGAGTTTCGCAGCGGGGGTCTCGCGGTCGAAGTGGGCGATCCCGGTGTTCCTGGGGGGGATCCTGGCCTTGCTGGTCTTTTCCCCGGCTTTCCTGGAATGCCTTCTTCGCAGATTGTTTCCGCTGGAATCCCAATGGATCTACCCCAGGGAATCTCCCACCGTGCTCCTATGGGAACACCTGCGGCTGGTAGCCGTATCAAGTTTCCTGTCTGCCCTTGCGGGATGCCTCCTGGGAATCTTCTCGACCCGGCGTGCCGGGAGGCCGTTTTTGCCCGTGATCGAAGATCTTCTTTCCCTGGGCCAGACATTTCCGCCTGTCGCCGTCCTGGCCCTGGCGGTCCCGGCTGTCGGGTACGGGTTCAAGCCTGCCCTGCTGGCCCTCTTCCTTTACGGGATGCTTCCGGTGGCCCGGAATGCCATCGATGGGCTGCTCAGTGTCCCCGGGGAAGTGAAGGATGCAGCCCGGGGCATCGGGATGAGCTCGGGCCGGATCCTCTGGAGCATTGAACTCCCCCTGGCCCTGCCCGTGATCATGGCGGGGATACGGATTTCTGTCGTCATCAACGTGGGAACGGCGACGATCGGCGCGACAATCGGGGCAGGGGGACTGGGTGTTCCCATCGTCGCCGGATTGATCGGGGAAAACCCGGCCTATATCCTCGAAGGGGCGCTTCTGTCTGCTCTCATGGCGGTCTTCCTGGACCAGGGCCTTGGGCGGTTGGCGCCGGCCATGCAGCGGTAAGGACAAGCGATAGAGAGCCCGGTCTGAATTCCCCGGTTTCGACGATCCGGGTCTTTGCGATGGGCAGGTCGGGGCTCGGTGCCGCTTCCTTCCGCAGGTTGTTCAGCAGGGTGGAGCAGAACGGGGAAATCCGGCAAAGCCGGGCCATGGAGGGCAAAAACCCGGACCCGCTGTCGAATTCGCGGTCACTCGGCATTCCGCGCAGAAGGAGACCCGGCTATTCCTCCCAGTTCGTGATGTCCTTGTTCTTCCCGTCCCCGCCTTCGACTCCATCAGGCCCGAGGGAGAGGATGTCCGTGTCCCCGTGTTCGCCGGGGCAGCGGTAGATGTATGGCCGCCCCCACGGGTCCATGGGGATCTTCTTCATGTAGCCCCCGTCCCGGTAATTCAGCGGTTCAGGGGTTCCCGAAGGCCGCGTCACGAGGGCCTCGAGTCCCTGTTCCGTGGAGGGATAGAACCCGTTGTCAAGCTTGTAGAGCTCCAGGGCCTGTTCGATCGACCGGATCTGCACGAGGGCAGCGGTTCGCTTGGCTTCTTCCCCCCGTCCCACGACCCGCGGAATGACCAGGGTGGCCAGCAGTCCCAAAATCACCACCACGACGAGGATCTCCACCAGGGTGAAGCCGCTTCTGCGTTTTTCTATCAAAGGAAGGACCTCCTTGGTTGTGTTTTTCATTCGTTTACCGGATGAGGGACGACAGGTCGAAGATGGGCAGAAGGATGGCCACGACGACGAATCCAACGACGGCCCCCAGGGTGAGGACACTTACCGGTTCGACGAGTTCGGCCAGCCGCGTCATTCGGTTTTCGGCGATCTCCCAGCTGTTGTCCGCCACCTGCTGCAGGGCTTCGGACAACTCCCCTCCGGCTTCTCCCACCTGGACGATGTACACGGCATCTTCCGGGAAGGATCCTTCGTCCTGGAGGGCCTGGCCGAAGCGGTACCCTTTCCGGATCCGTTCCGAGATCTTCTCCCATCTTGACGGGGCCGGATCCATCGGGGCAATCATGGAAAGGGCCTGTACGAGAGGGATCCCGCAGCCCAGGAGCGTCGCCAGGTGGGAAAAGACCAAAGACAGCGTGATGCGTTCCCTGAGGCCCCCGAAGGTCAGTCTTGAAAGCAGGGGCCCCTTTCTCCGGAGCCACAGGAGCGATGCGAGCGCCGCGAAAAGAAGCGGGATCCCCGCTGCCTTGAGCGCCGCGGAGAGCCAGAGGAGAATCCTTGTCGGCAGGGGAAGGCTTTCCCCCATGTCCGTGAAAAGGGCGGAAAGTTTCGGAACGACATAGGCCAGTAAAAAAGCGACCACGGCCGTTCCGACCGCGACCATGACGAGGGGGTAGGTGAGAGCGCTCCGGACCCGCCTGCGCAGGCTGATTTCCAGGCGGTAAAGGCGGGCGGCGCGGTCCAGAACCTGGGGAAGGGAGCCGCTCCGCTCCCCGGATTCCACCATCCCGACCAGGTCCTCCCTGAATCGCCGGGACTCCCGCATCGCTACTCCCAGGCTCTTTCCCGCCTCGACTTCCGCCTTCAGGCCGCGGTAAAGCTCGCGCAGGCTTTCGTTCGGAGACTGCTTCCCCAGGAGAACCAGGACGTGGCTCAGGGTAAGGCCGCTTCGCAAGTAGCCGGCAAGGCTTCGGCAGAAGAGCAGGTGGTCTTCGAGAGGGACCTGTCTTTTCCTTTTACCGGAAGCTTTCTTCTGGCCGGACAGCATCCAAAGCTCGACAGGAACCAGTCCTTCCTTCTGCAGGGCCTGCACTGCAAGGCTCTCGTTGGCGCCTTCCACCTCGCCCGTCAGCGGTTTTCCCTGGACATCGTAGGCTGTGTAGCGGAATCGCGGCATGGGTTCAAGCCTCCCCGACTGCTCGAATCAGTTCCTCGGGGGTGGTCAGACCCTGCCGAACCCTTTTCAGTCCCGCTTCCCAGAGGGTTTTGAATCCCTTTTCCCGTGCGAGTTCCCGGATTTTCGAGGAGGAGGCTCCCCTTGAGACGGCCTCCCGAAGGGCGTCGTCCATCACCAACAGCTCGTAAAGGCCGAAACGGCCGTAATAACCGGTACCAAGGCACTGGTCGCATCCGGTCCCCCTCTGAACGGTTTCGATCCCGGCCTTCCGGAAGGGGGGAGGGGCTTCGGCTGCGGCTGCGCAGGAAGGACAGGTGCGCCGGACGAGGCGCTGGGCCACGACTCCCAGGAGAGAACCTGCCACCAGGTAAGGTTCTACCCCCATGTCCGAAAGCCTCACGACTGCGCTGGGGGCGTCGTTGGTGTGGAGGGTCGACAGGACCAGGTGGCCCGTCAGGGAAGCCTGGACCCCCATGTGCGCGGTTTCGAAATCCCTCATTTCACCCACCATGATAATGTCGGGGTCCTGCCTCAGAATGGCCCTCAGGGCGGAGGCAAAGGTGACCCCGGCCTTCTCGTTCACCTGAATCTGGCCGACGCCCGGCAGGTCGTATTCGACCGGGTCTTCGACGGTGATGATGTTGACCTCGGGCCGGGAGAGTTTCTGCAGGATGGCGTAGAGGGTCGTTGTTTTCCCGGAACCGGTGGGTCCGGTCAGGAGGATCATCCCGTAGGGACGGGAAACCATTTCCTCCAGGGCCGTCCTGCTTTTTCCGGGCATTCCGAGCTGATCCAGCGTCAGAAGTCCCTGCCTTCTGTCCAGGAGCCGAAGGGCGAGCCTCTCCCCGTACCGGGTGGGCACCGATCCGACCCGGATATCCACGGAGCGCCCGCCCACGGAGATGCCGATCCGTCCGTCCTGTGGAGAAAAGCGCTCCGAGATGTCCATGCGGGCCATGACCTTGACCCGGGTCGTCAGGGGAGCCTGGTGGGTTTTCGGAAGGCTGAGCTTTTCGTGGAGAACGCCGTCCACCCGGAACCGGATCTCGCAGCGGTCCTCGAAGGGTTCCACATGGATATCCGTCGCTCTCTCCTTCACGGCTTCAAAGAGAAGGCTGTTCACGAGGCGGATCACCGGTGCGGAAACCGAGTCGCTCTGGATATCCTCGCGGGCCGCCGCATCCAGGTCCTCGACTCCTTCGATCGCCTCGACGTCGTCCGAGGCGATCCGGCTCCGAAGGGTGTACAGGCGGTCGAAAATCCCGTTCATCAGGGCGGGGTCGGCGATCTCGATCCGTGTTTTCCCTTCGAAGGCCCGGGAGAGGAGCTGGGCGTTGCCGTAGGTTTCCAGGGACGAGACGGCAAGCACCAGGGTTTCTCCCTCCCTGCGCAGCGGGAGGACCCCGGCCCCCCGGAGGGTGTCGAGACTCAGGGCTTCCGGGATGAGAGAAAGAATTTCCTCGGGGTCGAGGGCCGTTTCGCTCACTGGTTTTTCACTCCCTGCCTGTAAAGGGCGTCGTTCTTCTGCTTGTAAAGGCGCTCCATTTCGGTCAGCTGGGTTTCCACGTCGCCCGACGCATTGGAAATCTGGTTCGTCAGGAGGCTCGCCTCTTCTGGTGTTTCGAGAATCTGGGGGGTCAGGAAGATCAACAGGTCGATTTTCTCCCGCGATTTTGCCGCGCTCTTGAAGAAGTCACCGAGGAGGGGGATGTAGGAGAGGATCGGGACCCTCGACCTGACGGACTTGTCGGATTCCTTGATGAGCCCACCCAGGACGATGGTCTGCCCGTCCCCGACGGTGACGTTGCTCTTGATCTGCCGCTTGGAGGTGGTAGGAGTGTTCACGGTCATGGGGGTGAGCACGTCCTCCACTGTCTGGTCGATCTCCAGGGCAACCAGGTTTCCGCTTCGCACGTGGGGGGTCACTTTCAGGATGAGCCCCGTATCCTTGTAATCGTAGCTGTTCTGGACGGCGCTCGGGTTGGAAGTGTCCGCCAGCTTCGATTTGAGCTGGGGGATGACCTGCCCCACCTGCAGCTCGCTTTCCATGTTGTCGGTGCAAAGAAGCCTCGGCATGGACAGCACGTTGATAGCGTCGTATTTCTTCAGCATGTTGATCGTGGCGTAAATGAGCGATTTCCCCTCGTATTTCGTCGTGGTGACCAGGTTCCCGCTCTTGTCGTACTCTTTTTCCTCAACCCGGGTCAGGTCCCGGAACCAGTTGACGAACTCCGAAGGGATGCCTGTGGGGTTGCCCAGGGCAGCCTGCCCGGCCAGCACGGCGTCTCCGGTGATGGCTCCGCCCCAGGTGGCCCAGTCGATCCCCGCGTTGTTCAGCCGGGTCATGTTGACCTCGGCGATGAGACCGCGGATAAAGACCTGCTTGGGCTGGATGTCAAGCTTTTGGATGATGGCCTCGAGGTTTCTTGCGGTTGCGTCTTCCGCCACGAAGATCAGGCTGTTTGTCCCGGGGTCCGCCACCACGCTGGCGGGGAGGGTACCTTTCTGGTCAGGCTGAAGCTTTGAGGCGGTTGAAAGAATCGTGCTCAGTTTCTCGGCCATGATTTTGGCGTCGGTGTTTTTCAGGGGGACCACGTGATACTGCCCAGCTCGGGCGGGGATGTCCAGCTCCCGGATAATTTTCTGGGCTTCGCCGAAGACGCGTTTTTCCCCGATCAGGACGAGTTTGCGCGATGCGTCGTCAGGAACGGCCAAAAGCCCGGCCAGGGGAGAAGCCGGGTCTTTCGCCATCGTCGTCAGTTGTGCGGCCAGGGAAGAGGGGGTGGTGTTCCGGATTTCGACCGTCCTGCTGTTCTTCAGGCTGTCCGCGGCGTCGAGGGCGTTGACGACCCCCAGGGCCTTCTGGATCGCCGTCGCCTTGCCCATGAGCAGGACCTTGGCCCCGCTGGCCATGGGAGCGACTCCCACCTCGCCGCTCATGGCGGCTTTGATGCCGTCCGCGACGAACGAGGCGGAAACGTAATCCAGCGGGACGATTTGCGTGACGAAACTTTCCCCGAAGCCGGGGCCCACTCGTCCCTTTCTGACGGCGTAATCCGTGCTCTGCCCCTTGGATGCGGGAACCACCTTGCTGTACGTTCCCGCCCGCTGAAGAGAAAGGCCGTTCATTTCCAGGACCGAGAGCATCGCCTGACGGGCCTCCGGCAGGGTGAGGGCTCTCGGCGAAACCACGGTGACCGTTCCCTTCACGGAGGGATCGATGAGGATGTTCTCCTGCAGCAGTTCTGACATGAACCGGATGAAGATTCCGAGGTCCAGGTCCCGGAAGTTGAACTGGACGGACCCGGAGTTCCGCATTGCCCTCGCGGCTTCGACGAGGCTGCTTTCCTCCTGGGATGCCTGTCCCCGGCAGGGAACCGCGGCGGAAAGTCCGGCGGCCGCGATCGCGAAAAACAGGATGAGGAATAAAAACGGATGGCGCTTTGGTTGCACGAGGATCCCCTCCCTCAGGGAAGTATCAGTTCCATGGAACGGTTCTTGGATTTGACCGACAGCATCCTGTACCGGATAACCCAGCGGTTTTCCAGGAAAGGCCGGTTCACGGGGCGCGACTCCCAGGACAGGTCCCCGCTGCTGCCGCTGCCCGGAATCCTGCCGTAAAGCAAATCGAGGCGCAGCCGCGAAACTTCCTCGACGAAAAGCCGCTGCTGCCGGGCCTCATCCAGGGCTTTCTCCGAAAGGAGGACCAGCCTCAAGGCTCCCGCTGCGGCAAGGCCCAGGATCGAAACCGCCACGAGAACTTCCAGCAGGGTGAAGCCTCTACGGCGGGATGTTTCCTTTCTCTTCATTTTACCGAGTAGGCGACCTGGGAGTCCGTTCCGTCCCGGAAGAAGGACACGACGAACCGGTCGCTGTTCAGCAGGGAGTTCATGGCATTCACGATGTCAGCGGTGGTCCGGATGGGAATGTCGTTCAGCGAGTGGATCACATCCCCGGAACGCAGCCCGACAGCCGAAAGCAGGCTGTCTTTCTGGAGCCACTGGACCTCGATCCCCTGGGCACTGCCGTCTTCCCCGATTTTCGGGCGGAAGCGGACCCGGTTCAGTTCCTGGTAGGGGTCCATCAGGAGCTTGTTGATCAGGTCCCTTTCGATGGTCCCCTCCTGGCCGTTTTTAGGCCCCCGGATGCCCCGTTTCGGGTCGGCGGCGCCGCGGGTTGCACGTCCGGGGGGAAAGGAAGGGGCAGGCACAAAAGCGGGAGAAGCCCCTCCGGCCCCCGCGTAGAAAACCTCCAGGGTTCGGGTCCCTCCTGGGCCTTCGAGGAAGGCGCGCGTTCCCTCCACCTTTTTCAGGGTTTCTCCTCCGACTTTCTGGCCCACGAGGACCGCATTATAGCTTCCCTTCACTCCGAAAAGGGCTCCCAGCGGGGGGAACGTCCCCAGGAGCCTGGCCTCGCCGGGCAGGCTTCCCGCTGAAACTTCCTCGCCCTCCAGCGAGAAGGGGTTGCCGCTCAGGAAAGCTTCAAGATCGCCCTCCAGGGGGCTTCGGTCCACCAGCCTGACGGAGGCCGGGGTAAGCCGGGCGGCCCGCTCGAAACGCCGTTTCGCGGCGGCCCCGTCCAGGACCAGGCCGGTGAGCCTGGCGGCAATGACCCCGCAGAGAAAGGCGGCCAGAAGACGGTAAAGAAGTTTCCAGGGGAAAGCCCGGTCGGGAAGGGAGATCTTCATGGGATTCTCAGCCTCCACTGGCCGTTCCCCTCCGGGCGCAGGCCGGTGGAGAAGCGGAGAAGGTTCAACCCGGGCTCGAGACTCTCGGGCGCTCGGATCGACAGGTCCGCGAAGGAGATCTGCCGTTTCTCGAAAGACCAGGAAAGTTTCCCGGAGAGCCCCAGGTCTCCTCCGGCCTGGATGGAAACGACACGGGCTTCCGAAGGGGAAAAATCCGCTTCCGCTGCGATTTCCCCCAGGGCGAGCGGGCTGCTGCCGGGAAGCCTGACCTGGGCCTTCGGGCTTTTGAAAGCCAGAACCGGCGTCATCCGGGTGAGAAAGGCAAGGGGCATCAGCCTGACTTCAACCGAAGGGGTCTGTAGCGAGACCAGGGGGGTTTTCAGCGATACATCCCGGATCTCGACCGCGGGGGGAAAACGGGAAATGTTTCGGACTTCCCCCAGGTCCAGGCGGGCTCCTGCGTCGGCTGCCCTTCTCGAAGCCTGTTCGAAAGCCGTTTCCGCCAGCCTGTCCCAGGGGAAAGCCTGGAAGGCCCCCAGGAGGAAAGCCGCAAGAAGGGCCGCCACGGTACCGAGGGTCCGAAGCTGTGACCGGTTCATGGCTGTCCTCCCAAAAGCAGGGTCACGGAGAGGCTCCTCTTTCCACCGAACGGCAGGGCCCTGATTTCTGCGGATAAAACGGTCAGTTGGGCTTTCTTCAGCTCCCGGACCAGGGAGAGGGTCTCCCCCTGTCCAAGGCCTTCCAGTTCGAGGGATACCCCTCGGCCGGAGCTTGACAGGCCTTTCAACCTGTCCTTGATCTGCAGCCGGTCGATCGTTTCCGAGGCGGCTGCAAGCGGATCCGCCGGGTTCGGGCGGGTTTTCCCCGGGATGGAGGAGGGAGCAGCAGCCCGGTAGGCCTGGGCGGTTTCCGCCAGGCTCGCAAACCGGGCGGCCGCGAGCGGGATGCGGCCTTCCGTTTCATGGGCCCGATGCTGTAGAAACAGGCCGGACCCCCAGGCAAGGCAGGTGAGGACCGCCAGGGCAAGGATCCTTCTTGCCCCCGGAGTGCCGCGTGTTTCCGAAACCAATTGTCCTAGCCGGGCCGTGAGTTCTTTCCAGCGTTCTTTCACCGGGTTTTCCCCCTGACGGTGATTTTGAAGCGGAACTGCCCCCCGGGAAGCTGCTGGAGATCCTCAAGGGAGGTCTCTCCGGCCTCAAGGGCCTGCTGGAAGGCCCGGACGGCCTCAACGGACGGGCCCTTGCCGATGGCTTCCGTCTGTCTTTCAGAATAGCGCAGCGTATCGAGAACGATGCCCTCGCCGGATTTCCGGCTTGCCCGCCCCAGCATGGCGAAAGCCTGGAGCAGCCCTTCGGTCTCGTCTGTGCCCGAAACGGCGGCAAGACGGGCCTTTGCCTGGCTCAGCGGGTCGCGGAGGGGGCCGGTGGGGTCGAAGACCTCGCGGTAAAGCCGGATCGAAGCGGTTTCGTAGGCTTCGAGACGGTTGTGGGCAGAAAGGGCGGATAGAGCGGAAGCGGCCAGGAAGAGAACCCCCAGGACCAGCCCGGAAGAAAGCACCGGTTTCAGGTTTGCCGAGAGGTTCTCGACCCGGAGAACCGATTCCATCCGCCTCGGGGACAGGTCTAGGGACGCCAGGGCAGGGAAAGCGGCCCAGGTCCGGCGAGCCTCTGCCTCCAGCCGTTCCGCGGCATCGGGAAAAACACGGCTGTCCAGGAGGAAGACGGAAAAATCCGATCCTCCCGAAGAAGCCTGAAACCAGCTGATCAACTCTTCAGGTTCCGCCTCGGCCCGAGAAACGCAGCGGTAAAGGATGGGGACTCCCTCTCTCCAGAGCACCGCGGCCACATGCCCTTCATCGGCCCAGACGCCGAGTCCCTCGCCTTCAAGGACCGCCCCGAAGGCGAGGGGAGCAGGGAAAAGACGGGCTTTTTTCCCTGTTTCAAGCCCGGCCTCCAGGTTTTCCGGAGGAAAGACCAGGGCAAACCCGCGGGCCTGGTCCTTTTCATGCTGGAGGATCACCGGGCAGAGGTGGAACCGCTTCCCCCCCTCTCCCATCAGGGAGGCGAGCTGCAGCGAAAGGGCCTGCCGGATGCGGGCCGGATCGCTGAATGGGAAAGAAAAGGGGTGGAACGACATCTCCCCGGGAGTGACGAAACGGCAGGATGGGTTTTCCCCCGGTCCTGCTACATCTCCTTCCAGGCGACGACCGTGCATCGGTTTGCCTTTTTGAAAAGCACGGCCTCGAAGCGTCTTACAAGGCTGCCCTTTCGGACCTCGATCTGCGCCAGGAAATGCGAGCTGGTGAAAGACAGGAGGCCCGAAAGCCGAGGCTGGAGTCCCCGGGGGAATCCCGGCAGCCCGGCGAGGTCGTCCCACCCGGCCAGGGCTTCCCGGCTTCTTTTTTGGACGATCCCGCGGATCACGTCCGGGGTGAGGCCCGGGTCAAGGAGCGTGAGTACCCCGGGGTCGGCGACGTTGACATTGACCTTCCCGTCGCTGTCGACGGTCAGGAAGTCCTTCAGCCCTCTCAGGGCTTTTTCATTGTTTCCTCTATAGAGAGTTTCGTCAATGCCCGGGAAAAGGCGCAGTTCTTCCAGGGCCGAAGGAGAACGGTTGAGGAAGGAAGGGTCTTCCTGGCCGCCGGCCCTGGGCGTTGTGTCCCTGTCGAGGAAATCCAGCATGCCTTCCGCGAGGTCAGGCCTTTTGATCTCTTCCCAGAGCCTTTGCCAGGGGATCTCCATCTCCCGCCTCAGGGTGGTTCCGTCCGGGAGGAAAAGCGAATTGACCGGCAGCGCGTCGTTTTTCGGGACCAGGCGCACCAGGACGGTAACTGTTCCTTCCAGGGGAAGGGGCCAGGACCCGAACCAGGGCTCAAGGAGGGAATCCGAGTCGTTCGTATCCTGGGCAAGTCCCCTCTTGATTTCCCCTACGACGGTTTCCGCCAGGCTTCGGGCCTCGAGGGAGAAGGCAAGGGCTTCCGCCTTGCGGACCTCCATCTTTGAAAACCAGGCAAAGGCCAGCGCTCCCGTCACGAGGAGCGTAACGGCCATCAGGACGGCGACAAGGACAAACCCGGGCCTTTTTTCACTAGAAGGAGCATGCCGTGTCCACATGGGCGGCCCGGGCCCCCTTCCTGGAGATTTCCAGTGCAAGTCCTGCGGGAACCGGTCCCGAGTAATCCTCGACCCATTCTTTCCCGTCAAACACAGAAACGGAGAAGCGATCGGCTCCTTTCAGCAGGAGAGTCGCTTTTTCAGGGTCCAGGTGCTCCGGTATGACGTCCATCGGGAGAATGCCGGCCAGGGTCCACCGGTACAGTCCTGGCTGCACCGACTCGCGGAAGGGACCGGGTTCGGCGATCGTAAAGATCTCCGTAGCTGCGGGCTCATTACGGGAAAGGGGAGCCCCCGTCCAGACCAGGAGGATGTCTTTCCTGCCCCCCCCTAGGGCCTCTCTCCGGATCGCCCGGAAGGGGGCATCCCCCCCCTGGGGGAGAATTTGCCTGCAGTCCGCCGCGATTCCCAAAAGCGTCGAGGAAAGGGCCGCTTCATCGGCATACTGCGTCCGGACCGCTTCCAGGCGCACCACCAGGGCGGCCAGCGGCCCCAGGGCAAGCGACGCCACAAGCCCCATCAGGCCGACCGCCACGAGAACTTCGACCAGGGTAAAGCCCCTTCCCGGGTGTTGTCCCCCGTGCGTCATCGCCCAGTCGGTGCCTGCTTTTCCCTTTTCCGGGCAAGGAAGGCTGCAGGAATGCAGAGAAAAAACCACGGTCCGAAACCGGCCGCATTACAGCCTCCTCCCCCTCCCCCGGACGAGGCAGGCGGTTCTTCTGGGGCCAGCTGGACCGTGACGGTGAGTGTGCCGTCCGGGAAAGAGAACCGGTAAGTACTGTCGGCCTGCTCAGGGACAATCCACACCGCCGAGGCGATCCCGTCACCTGCAGCCTGGTCGAAGCCGGTCCCGTCGTCTTTCAGCGTTACGGTGCCGTAGGCGGACCCGTTTCTCGTCAGCGGGACGTCAAGACCGCCAAGGCTGGCTTCGTCCCGGATGTTCAGGGCCGCCAGTTCAACGGTGCTCCCGGGCGAAAGGTCAAGCGTGTCCTCAATCGGCCTGAGGCGGGATCGGACCACCTGGCCGCTGCCGGTCAGGGCCCCGAGGCCTCCATCCCCGGCGGCCAGGAGGCGTCGGCCCGTGACGGTCTTCGGGGCCAGTCCCGGAACGGGCGTCCCGCTCGAAAGGACCTTGTTCTTCAGGGCCATCCAGTCCCAGTTGGGGTGAAGGGTCCTGAGCAGCGCCAGGATGCCCGTCACGTGGGGTGCCGCCATGGAGGTGCCACTCAGGGAGGCATAGCCGAGGTCCCGGTAGGTGCTCAGGATAGCCTTTCCCGGCGCTCCGAGGTGTACCGTCCGGCGTCCGTAATTCGAGCCCGGGTCGGTGAGGGAGCCGAAGATTGCGAGGGCATCGTTTTCGTCCGTGGCCGCGACCGACAGGACGTTCGGCCTGAACAGGCTGGCGGGGTAGAAGGGTGTCCGGTCGTTGTCGCTGTTGTTGTTGCCGGCAGCCGCAACGAAAAGAATGCCGGCTTTTTCGGCATTCCCGATGGCCTGGTTCAGCAGGGGGTCCTCGGAAACGGCAGCTCCCAGAGACGCGTTGATGGCCACCACAGGCAGGTTCTTGCCCGTCCTGAGGGCCGTGACGTAGTCGATTCCCTTGGCGAGGTCCAGCGTGGTGAAGGAATTCCCCTCGTTCGCCTTGACGGCGATGATTCCAACGTTCCAGTTTAAGCCGGTGACGCCCTTTCCGTTGTTGCCGACGGCGCCGATGATCCCGGCGACATGGGTGCCGTGACCCTGGTCGTCCTGGACATCCGCGGAGCTGGCAACTGAGTTCCAGCCGTGGACGTCGTCGATGTAGCCGTTGCCGTCGTCATCGATCCCGTTTGCGGGAATTTCGCCCGGGTTGGTCCAGATGTTCCCGGCAAGGTCCGGATGGTTGAGGTCGATTCCGGTGTCCAGGGTGGCGACGAGGACGTCCGAACTGCCGGTGGTCAGGTCCCAGGCGGCTGGAGAGCCGATTTTCGGAAGGGCCCACTGGCTGGGGTAGCTGGGGTCGTCCGGCACAAGGGCGGCATGGTAGAGGTAGTTGGGCTGGGCGAAGAGGACGCCTTCCTTCCCTTTCAGGGCCGAGACCGCGTCCAGGACCGTCTCTCCCTTTGGAAGTTTCAGCCTCTCAAGTCCGCGGGGAGCGTGTTTCCCCGCATCCTCCGCCGCAAGCTGGATGGAGAGGGTCGAGAGCACGGTTTCCAGGCGGTAGCCGGGTTTCAGCTGGACGAGGATTTCGCCCGGGACGAAGGAGTTCCCCTGCTGAAGGATTTCCCCGGCAGCCCCGCTTTTCGAAAAACCGGTCCATGCCGTCAGGGTGAAGGCAAGAATGAGGATCGACAACGTCAGTGTCTGGGATTTTTTCTTCGATCGGCGCTGCAAACGAACCCCTCCCCTGCGTGATGCTGGACCTTCACGCTTTTTCCAGTATAGCCTTCACCGGGAACAGAGTACAATATCGGCACCGGCAGGAAACATGCCCGCGGCATGACCAGGAGGGATCCCATGCATCCGGTTCTGTTCAGGATCGGGAGTGCCGTCATCGATACGTACACCGTGGTCTGGGCGGCGGCCCTGGCTCTTGCACTGGGCTGGACCCGGATCCGGGCCGTTCGCCTTTACGGCCTTGGCGACGAAGACGTCCGCGTGGTCCTCTTCTGGGGGTTCCTGGGGATCCTTGTCGGGGCACGCCTGGGGAACATCCTGGTGGAATGGCCGGTCTACGCGGCGCACCCGGGAAAACTGCTGCGCCCCTGGGAAGGAGGGCTTTCCGCTCTTCCCGCCATTCTTGGCGGCGGGCTAACGGCCTGGGGGGTTCTCTGGAAAAGGAGACTTCCCGCCTGGCCCCTGGCTGAAGCCGCGAGCCTCCCGGCTGCGGCTCTCATTGCCCTGGGGCGCTGGGGCTGCTTTTTGAACGGCTGCTGCTACGGGGAAAAAACCGCCGTCCCCTGGACGGTGCACTTCCCCTTCGATCCCGAGGGGGTCCTGAGGCACCCGACGGAGCTGTACGAATCCTTGGCTGCCCTTGGGCTTTGGGTCCTCCTGTCCCTTGTCGGGCGAAAACTGGCAAATCGCCCTGAGCGCCCGGCAGCGGCGGTGTTGTGGCCGCTGTTCCTGGCAGGTTACGGGGGTATCCGCCTGGTCGTCGATCCGTTCCGGGGAGACGGCGTTTTTTACGCACCCCCGGCGCGAGCCTGGGGACTGGGGTTTTTTCTTCTCGGCGTTCTCTGGCTGGGATTCTCGGTTTCACGAATCGCCGCGGTCCGCCGAGAGGAGAGGAAAAACCGGTGAGCTCCGGCATGCTTGGACCCCTCGTCGCCGTTGCCGTGATGCTTTACGGGCCCTACCTCTGGGCCACGGCCCGGAAGGAACCGCTGGACGAATACGGGCTGGCGCTTCGCCCGCGGAAGAGAGCGTTCGCCGGATCGCTGGTCGCGGCAATCCTGACCCTGGTTCCCCTGACCGCGGCGGTTTACATCGGCTGGCCCGCCCAGACCTGGCCGCGCGCAGTGCCCTTCCGGGCAGTCGTGTCCTTTGCTTCTGCAGGCCTTGTCGCCGCGGTTTCCGAGGAGGTGTTTTTCCGAGGCTGGGTCCAGACGCTGCTGGGCCGGATCCTTCATCCCGTGCTTGCGGTTGTCGTCGCTTCGGCCCTCTTCGCCCTATCGCACCTGGTGTTCCGGTCTGACCCCTTCTACCTCCTGACGTTTTTCCCGGGCCTGGTCATGGGGTGGCTCCGGCTGAAACACGGGGACATCGCCCCGTCCATTCTTTACCATTTTCTCGGAAACCTCTGGGCGATCTGGTTTTTCCCCCGCCCGTGAACGAGACGGGGGGGCGGTAAAAAACCGCCCCCCCGTCTCTTGCTTCTGCGTTTTTGTCCCTCTGTCCTTACTTCCTTTTCAACTGCCGAACAACGTCAATGACCGTCCCGTCCCGCCACTCGATGACCCCGATGATCCGGTCTTCCGTTTCCACGGGGTCCGTGGGGCCGCACATCTCATGGGCCCGGGCGATGAGTTCTTCCATTGAGACCAGGGGAACGTTCCCGGCTTCCCTGCAAGCCTCGATGAGATCCTGCCTCCTGGGGTTGATCGTGACGCCGTACTCGGTGACCAGTGCGTCCACGACCTCACCCGGTGTCGTGACCGAGTAGACCTGGTCCACCACGCAGGGGATGCGGCCCCGGAGCAGCGGCTGGCTGATGATGGTGAGCTTGGCCCCGGCCGCGGTGTCCTGGTGGCCGCCGATGCCGTGGAGCAGGGCCCCGTCGGCCTCGGTGTTGACGTTGACGTTGAAGTCCCGGTCCATCTCGGTGGCCCCGAGGATGACCACGTCGAGCATGTTGACCGCTGTTCCCGCGTTCCAGGGGTTGGCGTACCAGTCGGCCGAGATCTCGATGTGGTTGGGGTTTTCGGCGATGGATTTAACAGCCTCGAGGTCGAAGGACTGGACGTCCATGAGCTTTTCGACGTATCCCTCCCTGAGCAGGTCAACGAAGTAGCCCGTGATGCCGCCCAGGCCGAAGCTGCCCCGGATCCCGCGTTTCTTCATGGCCTCCTTCATGAACGCCGTGACGGCCAGGGAAATGCCGCCTGCCCCCGTCTGGAAGCTGATCCCGTCCTTGAAGTAGGGGCTGGCCTCGATCAGGCGAGAGGCATACTTGGAGATCAAAAGGCGCAGGGGGTCCCGGGTGATCCGCGTGGTGCCGGAAACGATGCCCGCCGGGTCACCGATGCTGTCCATCACGGCGACGATGTCGACATAGAACTGCGGGATGGAGACCGGTGCGGCCGGGAAGGGAACCAGGTTGTCCGTCACGGCCACGACGACATCGGCGTACATTGCATCCGTGAAAGCGTAACCCAGGGAGCCGCAGGCGGATTTTCCCTGTGAGCCGCAGATGTTCCCGTACGCGTCGGCGGTCGGGGCGGCCACGAAGGCCACGTCGATCTTCACGTCCCCGGAGACGACGGCCCTGGGACGGCCGCCGTGGCTTCGAAGGACCACGGGGACATCCATGCCGCCCTCCGAGACCATCTGTCCGATCGGGCCGTTCACGGATCCCATGATCCGCCGGATGACCCCGCTCTTGATGTGTTCGATCAGTTTCTTGTGCACTCCGAATAGGGCAGTCGGGAACAGGGTCAGGTCCCGGATGCCCATTTCTGCGCAGGCATCGATGACGGCGTTGACCACGTAATCCCCGTTTCGCAGGTGATGGTGGAACGAAACGGTCATGCCGCTTTTCAGGCCGGATGCGGCGATTGCGGCCTTGAGGTCCGGGACGACCTTGCTGGTCCGGTCGCTGAAGGTCGCTCGAAGCTTCGGTCCGGTCCTGTTCCCCTCGGGTTTTCGGGCACTTGCTCCCATGAAGGGTTGCGTTTTCCCGTATCCCTCGATAAATTCCGGAATCTCGCGTCCAAGGACGTTCTTAGGCATGCTCGGTTCCCTCCTCCAGGAGCCCGGCCCGGGTGAGCGTGAAGAGTGCCCGCTTCACCACGGGGGCATCCACCATCCGTCCGTCCACCTGGACGGCCCCCAGCCCGCGCTCTGCGGCTTCTTTCGCAGCCGCCACGATCTTCTGAGCCCGTTCAATCTCCTTTTCCGTGGGAGTGAAGACCTCGTGGATGATCGGGATCTGGTTCGGGTGGATCACGCTCTTTCCGTCAAATCCAAGCTGCTTGATGAACTCGGTTTCCTTCCGGAGTCCCTCGTCGTCGGTGATCCGGGGGAACACGGTGTCCAGCGCATCGACGCCGGCCGCCCGGGCGGCTACGATCACGGACTTGCGGATTCCTTCGAGTTCGGTTCCCTCTGGAGACCGGTTCGTCCGAAGGTCCGCGGTTAAGTCCTCGCCTCCCGGGATGACCGCCGCCACTCGCGGTGAGGCCGTGGCGATGTCATAGGTGTTGAAGATCCCCTTCGCCGTTTCGAGCAGGCAGAAAATTTTCGTCCTGCCGACCTCGATCCCGGCTTTCTCCTCGATCTCGCTGAGCGCTTCGTCCAGGCGCCGCACCGTGGCGGCGTCATCGACCTTCGGGGCACGGACTCCGTCCAGCCTGCCCAGCGGGACCAGGGTCTCCAGGTCTTTTCTCCAGTATTCGGTGTCCAGCCCGTTGATCCGGACGGTGACTTCGCAGGAGCCGAACTCCCCGCGTTTCAGGACGTCGCGGACCAGGATCCGGGCTGCGTCTTTTTCCCGGACCGCGACGGCGTCTTCCAGGTCCAGGATCAGCCCGTCGGGAGCGAAAAGGTGGCCGCGAAGCAGCATGTTGGGATTGTTCCCGGGAAGGTAGAGCATGGTCCTGCGGAGCCTCATGCCTGTTCGCCCCCTTCCTTCAACCGGGCGACCGCGGCTTCCACCCGGGCCTTCAGAACGAGATCCAGGGCTCCGTTGTCCTGCACGCTGACGGCCAGGTCACGGATCCCGAGGCTTTCAAGCGTTTCGCGGACGGCCTTCTCCATGGCCTTCGAGAATCGGGCCACGCTTGATCCAGCCAGGGTAAGGGCAAGGCCCGTGCCCGGCTCGGCTTCGGAAACCGTGACAAGGCAGTCCATGGACTCCACGGTTCCGGCCTGTGCGGTTTTCATGGTTGCAACCTCCTTCGCGTTTTTGTTCTGCGATGCGAAAGGGGCCCACCGCGGTGCAGTGGGCCCCCAGGGGTCCGCGGATGCCGCTCCTACCGGGGCAGGTGCTCCCAGGCGCACATCTCCTTTGCTTTCGCGGAGATCTCGGAATCGTACTTGTCGTAGTCAGGCAGGATCTTGCGGGCGATGGCACGGGCCATGTCGAGCGTCGAGACGGCCTTCTTCTCCCAGTCCGGATCGCCGTTGTCGCGGAACACGTCGTAGGTCAGGTCCTTGCCTTCGACGAGGACCGCGCTGATAGCGGCTTCGAGCTTCCTGGCGGCCTCTTCGAGGCCGAGGTACTCGAGCATCATCGTGGCGGCGTTCAGAAGCCCGCAGGGGTTGATCTTGTACTGGTGGGCGTACTTCGGCACGGAACCGTGGCTGGGTTCAAAGAGGGCGAAGTCCTTTCCGATGTTGCCGCTGGGGGCGAATCCCATGCCGCCCACGAGCTGGCTGGCCTCATCGGAGAGGATGTCCCCGAAGACGTTCGGTGTAACGATGACCTGGTAGTCCTGCGGGTTCTTGATGAGCCACATGGCGGTGGCGTCGGCGTTCTCGTCGATGGCCTGGATATCGGGATATTCCTTTGCCATGTTCAGGAAAATCTCCTTGAACATGCCGTCCGTGGCGCGGATGACGTTTGCCTTGGTGGCGCAGACGACCTTGGTCCTGCCGGTGGCCTTGGCGTACTCGAAAGCGGCGCGGATGATGCGCTCGCAGCCTTCCTTGGAGAAGACCTTCCAGGAAACGGCGACTTCCTCCTTATCCTTGAAGCGGGCCATGCCGGGATGCATGTCGAAGTGCTCCTTCGGGGTGGGACGGAACTCGACGGCCGCGTACAGGTCCTCGGTGTTCTCGCGGAACATGACGATGTCGATCTTCGGGTCGCCTTTCAGGGGACAGGTGATCCCGGGCATTGACTTTGCGGGACGCAGGTTGATGTAAAGATCAAACAGCTGGCGCATCTGCAGGATGGCGGACTTGAACCCCTTCACGCCGGCCTTGGAAGTGATGGCGGCCATGAGGGCGGCGTCGCTCTCCCGGAGGATCTGCTTCGTTTCCTCGGGAACCGTGTTGCGCCTCGGGTCGCCTTCGGGATATTCCTGGCAGGATTTTGCCCACATGCACCAGCCCATGTCGGCCCGAACCCAGTCAATTGGAAGACCCATGGCCTTGTCCATGGCCTGGAGCACGATCATGGCGCCTTCCATGACGTCAAAACCGGCGTCATCCCCGGGGATGTAGGCGACCTTGTAGCGGGGCTTTGTCTCTTTCACTCTCAGAACGTTGCGGATATCCATACGGCTTTACCCTCCCTTGGATTGGTGTTTTTCAGCGGGCGCGGGAAATTGTCCCGCGCCCTTGAACCTACTTGGAGATTCCCAGTGATTTTTTCACGTGCGGGATCAGCCCGCCGTCCTCGATGAGGCCCCGGACGAACTCGGGGTAGGGAGGGAACTTGAAGACCTTCCCGCCGGCGGTCCTGATCTCGCTTGCGTCGAAATCGATCTCCACCGTTTCGCCCGCGTTGATCGCGTCGACGGCCTCTGGGGAAACGATGATCGGCAAGCCCTCGTTCAGGCAGTTGCGGTAGTAAATGCGGGCGAATCCCTTGGCGATGATGGCCCCAATGCCCCGCTCCTTCAGGCAGGTGACGGCCTGCTCGCGGCTGGACCCGCATCCCCAGTTCTTTCCAGCGACGATGATGTCGCCCGCCTGCGCATTTTTCGTAAATTCCGGATCCAGGTCCTCCAGGGCGACCTTGGCCATCTCGGCGCGATCCTTGATCGTGTACGTGTACTTCCCGGCGAAGATGACGTCGGTGTTTACGTCATCCCCGTATTTCCAGACCTTCCCCTGGATCTTCATGGTTACAGCACCTCCCGCGGGTCGGCGATCTCGCCCTTCAGGGCGGAGGCGGCGACGGTCATGGGGCTGGCCAGGTAGATGAAGCTGTCCTTGTTCCCCATGCGTCCCTTGAAGTTGCGGTTGGCAGTCGAGATGCAGGCTTCACCGGGGGCCAGGATGCCCTCGTGGTTTCCCATGCAGGGACCGCAGCCGGGGTTCGTGATGACGCAGCCCGCATCGAGGAAGACCTCGAGCAGCCCCTCATCCAGCGCCTGGCGGTAGACCCTCCAGGAAGCCGGGATAACGATCGTCCGGACCGCCACTTCCTTCCCCTTCAGGATTTCCGCGGCCAGGCGCAGGTCCTCGATCCGGGCGTTGGTGCAGCTCCCCAGGAACGCCTGGTGGATCTTCGTTCCCTTCACCTCGTCGATCGGTGCGTAGTTATCCACGGTGTGGGGTTTCGCGACGCAGGGAACCAGCTCTCCCAGGTCGTAGGTCAGCTCCTTGGCGTAAACCGCGTCCTCGTCCGCCCAGATCGCTTCCCATTCATTCGTCTTCTCGATGCCCCTGATGGCGTCCAGGACCTTCCGGTCGGGCGGGCAGACGGCGTTCTTCGCGCCCATCTCGATGCCCATGTTGCAGAGAGTCATTCTTTCGGCGAGGCTCATCTCGGAAATTGCCGGGCCGTGGAATTCGACGGACATGTAATCCGCCCCGTCGGCCTTGATGTCGCCGATGATCTTCAGGATCAGGTCCTTGGCCGAAACGCCCTTGTTGAACTTGCCCTTCACGGTGATCTTGAGGGATTCGGGAACCCGGAACCAGATCTTGCCGGTCGCCCAGGCCGCCGCCATCTCGCTGCGGCCGATGCCCGTGGAGAAGGCCCCGTAGGCCCCGTAGGTGCAGGTGTGGCTGTCGCTGCCGATGATGATGAGACCCGGCAGCGCGAAGCCTTCCTCGCACATCTTCTGGTGGCAGACGCCGCCCTTGCTGGTGACGTCGTAGAAGTGAGGGATGCCCTGTTCGGCCACGAATTCACGGATTTCCTTGTGGTTCACGGCGTGTTCGTCCGTCGGCGCCGGGATCGCGTGGTCCAGGATGAAGACCAGGTGGTCCGGCTTCCAGACCTTGGGGACGCCGATCTTCTTGAATGTCTTCGCGATCGGGGCGGCGTTGTCGTGGCTCATGCAGAAATGGGGTTCAACCGTGACGACGTCTCCCGCCTTGACCGCGTAACCCGCTGCCTTGCCGAGAACCTTCTCAGCAAACGTCATGCCCATGAGTTCTTCCCCCTCCCTACTTCCGGGCCGCCTGGGCCTTGAGGTACTCGATCAGGCCCCCGCTGGCCATGATGTCCTTTTCAAGGTCCGTGACCGCATCTCCGTGGAAGGTGTTGCCGTTGGTCAGGTCCTTGATCTCGCCGGTGGCGATGTTCACTTCCAGTTCGTCCCCGTCCTTGACTTTGCCTTCCTTGATCGCTTCGCTCAGGCCCTTGACGAAAAGAACAGGGTAGCCGTTGTTGATGGCGTTGCGGTAGTAGATCCGGGCGAAGGATTCCGCCAAAACGACCGGGATTCCCAGCTCCTTCAGGCAGTAAACCGCGTGTTCGCGGCTGGAGCCTGTCCCGAAATTGCGGCCGGCTACGACGAAGTCGCCGGGTTTGGCTTCCTTGGCGAATTTCTCCTTGCCGGGATAGTACTCGAAGGAGTATTGGGCCATTTTCTTCGGGTCGGTTTCGGCCAGGTACTTGTTGTGGTAGATCAGGTCCGTGTCGACGTCGTCGGTGAAGACCCAGGCCTTTCCGCGCAAGACGTTCTGTTCCATGGTCTGTCCCTCCTTAAAACCAGTCGCCTATTTCAGGATGTCCCGCGGGTCGGTGAGAACGCCCTTCACCGCGGAGGCCATGGCCGTCATGGGGCTCACGAGGTAGGTGTGGCTTCCCTTGCCGACCTTGCCGATGAAGTTCCGGTTCGTGGTGGAAACGCCCACATCGCCTCCCGGGAGCACGCCGTAGTGTTCCGCCGTGCAGAGGCTGCAGGTCGGGTTCGTGAAGATGACGCCTGCCTCGAGGAATTTCTGGATGAATCCCGCCTCGGCGCACTGCTTCATGACCTCGCGCGTGGTGGGGGTGATGATGGTCCGCACGCTGTCGCTGACCTGGAAGTTCGCGGCTTTCAGCACTTCGAAGGCGGCGGCGATGTCCTCGAAACGGCCGTTCGAGCAGGAACCGATGTGCACCTGGTCGATATGGGCACCGGCAACCTCGCGAACCGTCTTCACGTTGTCCGGCGCGTCGGGGCAGGACGCCATCGGTTCCAGGTCGGTCACGTCGAAGTGAAGGTCGTCGCTGTAAACGGCGTCCGGATCGGCCTTCAGCATCTTCACGCGATCCAGGACTTCCGTTCCGGCCCGCTTCACCAGCCAGTCCAGGACTTCCCCGTTCGGCATGATGAGTCCCACCTTGCCGCTCATCTCCGTGACCATGGAGCAGAGGGTGATCCGGTCGGCGAGGGAACTCTTCTCGATGGTTTCCCCGTAGAACTCCACGGCCTTGAAGAACATGCCGTCAGCGCCCAGCTTGCCCACGAGGAAGGTGAGGAAATCCCTCATGCAGACGCCCCTGGCGAAGGAACCCGTGACCGTGATCTTCATCGTTTCCGGAACCCGGAACCACAGGGTCCCGTTGATCCAGGAGGCCACGATGTCGGTGTTGCCCACGCCCGTTGCGAACGCCCCGACTCCGCCCAGCAGGTTCATGTGGCTGTCGGTTCCGAGGATCACGTCGCCGGGTTTCACGAGACCATGCTCGAGAAGAACGTGCTGGCCGATCCCCCAGTTGACGTCGAATACCTTCGAGATGCCCTGGCGCTTGGCGAAATCCCTGATGATCTTCTGGTTGTTGGCCACCTTTTCTGCGTGAGCGGGGGCCTGAAGGTCAAAGGTGAAGGCGATCTTGTCGGGGTCCCAGACCTTCCCCTTGTCGGTTACCTCGTCAAACTGCAGGACACAGTTGGGACCCCCGAAATCCCGGGCCGTGGAAAGGTCGATCTTGCACCAGACCCGGTCACCTACCTGGACTTCCTTGCCGGAAGCCCTCTGGATGATCTTTTGGATCATCGTCTTGCCCATGGCGTTGCACCTCCCCTGAAAGATTGTGGAAACAGCCTACTTCATGCCCAAAAAGGACTTGATGGTCTCGAAGTTCACGAAGTCGGCCTTGTTTACGACGACGCCCTCCGGGCTCCGAAGGGTTCCGTCACCCTCGTGGGCGTGATTGGCGATAATGTGGCCGATCTCGGTGGAAATGCCGTTGCGGAGGGCCAGCACGGTCCCGGAGAAGGGATGGCGGAGGTCCTTGCCCATCTGTGATTTGACGGTTGAGCCGTCGGGAGCCTTCTCGTACTCGACGAGCTTGCCCACGTCATGAAGGATCGCCCCGGCCATGAGCTTGTCATGATCCAGCTGGAAGCCGCCCTCATCCTTGTAAAGAGCGTTGAACTCCTCGTAGACTCTCTTGCAGACGCGCGTCACGCCCCTCGTGTGGGTCAGGTAGGAAGCGGGGCAATTGGGGATCAGGAGCGTGAAGGGGATCCTGGCCATGTCCTCCGGCTCCCAGCCCCCGGTTTTCAGGGCATCCACGTACGTATCGATGACCTGCTCACGCAGCTTCTGATCCGTGATCCAGTTGATTTCCGGCAGCAACTCCACGATTTTCTCTCTCATGTTTCTTCCCTCCCTTGACTTTGTTTGCTTCTGTTTGCCCGATCATCCCCGGTCTTCCAGGGAGATGCTTTCCTGCAGGGTGTGGTAGACCCGCTCGATGTGGGTTCCCGCGATTTTTCCCGCCAGCTTTGGGTCGTGGTCGACGATGGCGGTGTAAAGGCCGGAATGTTCCTTGAGGAAGGCCTGTTTGTCCGTCAGGCGGCTGTAGATCCGGTCGTGAGCGGCCATGATGAGGTTGAAGGTCATCTTGACGATGTTGACGAAGATGAAGTTGTGGGTTGCCTCGGCAAGGGCAAGGTGGAAGTCGAAATCGTTCTGGGCTCGGTCGCTCGTCGATTCCAGGTTCTGCTCGGTCCTGGAAAGGATTCGGCGGAGCTTCGTGAGGTCTGCGGGCAGGGCACGCTTCGCGGCTTCCGCGGCAATTGCAGGGTCGATGATCCGCCGGGCCTCCATCAGCTCCAGCACGGCGGCTCCTTCCAGCGGGATGTTGCGGGATTCACCGGTCTCCGTAACGGGCCGCCGGACGAAACGGCCCTTTCCGGGAACGCTCTCGATGAGGCCGATCAGCTCCAGGACACGGAACGCTTCCCTCAGGGAGCTGCGGCTGACGCCGAGGTCTTCCATCATATGGCGCTCCGGCGGGAGCGGATCCCCGGGCCTCAGTTCCCCCCGGGAGATGAGATCCTTGAGCTCCTCCACGACCTTTTCGTAGATCCGGGTCGGCTTGACCTTTTTGGTTTCCATGGGATTCCTCCTTGTGTGGACCACCCAGTGCACTTATACCCTGAACGTCAAGAGCGTGCAAGGGGGGGGGTGGGCCGTCTGAATATTAAGATATTTAGCAGTCAATTCGGGATAAATAGGCCCCTATCAGGCGAAAACCGGCAAAATAGGTCGAACCAAAAAAGACAAACTAGGTCTACTGTTCAGACCGCGGCCCCGGCTTCTCTTTGCGCATCCGTAAAATGGCCCTTGTTTGACCTGCCTGCGGCACGGTATATGATAAAAAGCCTGATTGAGAAACCAGCCCGAAGGAGGGGTCCCTTTTGAAGTGGAAGATGAAGGCGATACCGCTGCTGCTGTCCCTTTCCCTTGCCCTGGTCCCTGGAGGAATTAGTTTTGCGGCACCAGCCAAGGCGGTTTCCCCGAAGCCGGCGGCGAATGCCCCGGCTCCCGCCGCGAAGCTGCCCGGAGGGGCAACGGGGAGGGAAGCCTTTTTCGTTTCCGTGGACTGGCTAAAAGACAACACGCGCGGTGTCGTGCTTCTCGACGCCCGCCCCGCTTCTCTCTACAGCGGCGGGCACATTCCCGGGGCCGTGAACGCGGAGTGGCAGTCGTTCAGCTCGATGAAGGGCCTTCCCGGAAGCCGCGGCTGGGCGACTCTGCTGGCACCAAAATCCCTGGCGGCGAGAATCGGGGCGCTGGGGATCGACGGAACCCGCCCGGTCATCGTCTACGGAGAACCGGGAAGCTGGGGGCAGGAAGGTTTCGTGGCTCTCGTTCTTCGAATGGCCGGCGTGCCCGGAGTCCGTGTCCTCGATGGCGGATGGCCTGCCTGGCGGGCCGCGGGCCTTCCGGTGACAAAGGAGTTTCCCAAACCGCGTCCGGCGAACTTCGTGCTGAAATCCTTCCGGAGCGATCTGCTGGCGACGGTCGAGCACATTCGCGAACGAATGGGGTCCGCGAAGCTGCTCGATGTCCGGACCCTCGAAGAGTACAAGGGGGCCCGGTACTTCAGCGAAAAGAGAGGAGGCCATCTCCCGGGGGCGATCCTCGTTCCCTACAACCACCTGATCGGCAGGGATGGTCGCCTTCTGCCCGACGAGGACCTGAAGGCCCTGTTCGGGAAAGCCCGCCTCGCGCCCGAAGACGAGATCATTGTTTACGACACGGCCGGCGTCCGGTCTGCCTACGTGACCTGGGTCCTGCTGATGCTCGGCTACGGGAACGTGAAAAACTATGACGCCTCGTTCCATGAATGGGCGGGAATCCCCGAACTCTCGGTGGAAACGGGTGACCCGGGAGAGCTTCCGGTCCTCGTGGCCGCCCCGGCCTCGCCGAACGCGGCGGAAGCCGCGGTGGTTTCGACCGACACCCCGACCCAGTCGGCGGTTGAGGGCCCCCAGTCGCTGAAACCGGTTCCAATACCCATCAAGCCGGTTTCTGGGGATGTTGTTCCCCCGACGACGGGCGAAATCAAGCCGATCCCAAAACCGGTTCCCATCCCTGTCACCCCCGTGTCTACGGACGTCAAGGCGGAAGAGGTGAAACCGATGCCTCCCGCTGCGGCGCAATCCCCCCTTCCAGCGCTGGCCAGGATTACCGCCGTACGCTGGAACAAGGATGGAGGGAAGATCCGGGCGGTCGTTGACCTGGACCGGGTTTCGGAGCCCCGGGTCCTGGTGAAGCCCGGCCTGGTGGAGCTTTCCTTCGGGGCCTCGCCGGCCGCAGCGCTCCCGGGCCTGCCTTCCCCCTACGAGAAGCAGGTCTCTGTGGTCCTGGTCGAATCGGCAGGTCAGACCCTCCTGAAGTTTTCCCACGCGGCGAAAAGTGTCCGGCATTTCCAGCTGGAAAAGCCCTACCGGTACGTCCTCGATTTTCAGTTCTAGGGAGGCCGGCGGATGGTCTTCACGGTCAGGGAGGAAGGGAACGGGTCGTTCCAGAGCGACAGGCCGCTGAACGGGATCGATGTCCTGTCGAGGGACGGGCGGAAAAGGGGCAATGTCGTGGCCTGGCGGGTCAACCGCTACCTTCGCCCCCTTTGCTGGGAGGTGTCGGAGGACTGCACGGTTTCCTTCGTCGATACCTCCTGCTTTGAAGGGAAGGAAGTCTACCGGAGGACGCTCACATTCCTCCTCGTGCTGGCCTTCAGAAAGGCTCTTGGCAGGGAAGTGCTGGTCCGGCATTCTCTCAGCGACGGCTATTACTGTGAAATTCCCGGGGAGGCCCTTACTGGGGAACAGGTTGAGGCGGTCCGGAGGGAGATGGGCGAGCTGGTGAGGGCCGACCTCCCCATCGTGAGGGAGGTCCTCTCCCTGGACCGGGCAAGGACGCTCTTCGAAGCGCAGGGGAACCGGGAGAAGGCGGAACTCTTGAGATGGATCGGCATCGACCCGGTCGAAACCTACCGGATCGGGGACAAAAACGGCTTTTTCTACGGCCCGCTGGCTCAGTCGACAGGCGCCGTGGCGGTGTTCGACCTCGTCCTTCATCCCCCGGGCATGGTGCTCCGCTTCCCGACCGTGGCCTCCCCGGCTGGGCTCCCGCCGTTTCAGCCCCCGAAACAGCTTTCCGAGGTCTTCCTCGAATACGCCGGGTGGCTGGACATATTGGGTATCAGCACGATGGAAGGCCTGCATCGGGCGATCGCCCAGGGAAGGGGGACTGAACTGGTCCTGATCTCGGAGGCCCTACACTCCCAGCGGCTGAACCGGATCGCGGAATCCGTCGCGTCCAGGCCGGACTGCCGGATGGTCTGCATCGCGGGTCCTTCCGGTTCGGGCAAGACCACGACCGCCTACCGCCTGTCGATCCAGCTGGCTGTTTGCGGGAAGCGGACCAAGATCCTTTCGATGGACGACTATTTCCTGGAACGGAGCAAAACCCCGAGAGACGCCGAGGGCAACTACGACTTTGAAGCCATCGAGGCCCTGGACCTGAACCTGCTGAATTCGCACATCGGCGCCCTGCTGGAAGGCCGGTCCGTGCGCCTTCCCCGGTTCGATTTCCTGAACGGAACCCGGGAAAGCGGCCCGGAACTGATTCTCGAGGCCGGAGAAATCCTGATCATCGAGGGGATTCACGGTCTGAACGACCAGGTAGGTCCGGAAGTGCCGGATTCCGTAAAATTTCTCCTCTACCTGTCTCCGCTCACCGGGGTCAACCTGGATCGCCACAACCGGACCAGCACGACGGACAACCGCCTGCTGAGGCGCCTGGTCAGGGACTACCGGACAAGGGGGAAGAAACCAGAGGCAACCCTCCTCCAGTGGCCTTCCGTGGTCCGGGGGGCGGCGCGCCACATCTTCCCCTACCAGGAGCGGGCCGACGCGATGTTCAACTCCGCCCTGGTCTACGAGCTCTCGGTCCTGAAGGGATATGCCGAGCCGCTGCTCAGGCGGGTTCGGGAAGAGTCCCCGGTTTTCGGCGAAGCCCAGAGGCTTTTGGACTTGCTGCGCTACGCCCCCTTCCTCCCTGCGGAAGATGTTCCCAACAATTCAATCCTGAGGGAGTTCATCGGCGGGAGCTGTTTCAAGGTCTGAACCCTTTTCCAAAAAGAGGGCCGGGGAGCGTTCAAGCCCCCCGGCCCTCTTTTTCATTCTCGATCGGCTACAGGGCGACAGGATTGCAGAGGTTCTTCGCCTCTTTGGCAACCCGCCCGCAGTTTGCGCAGACGAATTTCCCGTCCTTGACCAATTCCTTGTAGTGGTCCAAATCAGCTTCCACCATCCCCATGTTCTGGTAGTAGCAAAGATGGTTCTCGTGATCCGGATGCGGCCAGCCCAGCTTAGACAAATGTATCCCTCCCTTGGTCGTTTTTTTGTGTACTGCTTTATGATACTGCAATAAGAGCGGTACGCCAAGATGATGAATTTACCATCCGCCGCCACCGCCTCCACCGCCGCCGCCTCCAGAGCCTCCGCCGCCGCCACCGCCTCCGCCGAAGCCCGAACTGCTGCCGGGGGGAACCGAGGCCGAAGAAATCGCGCCGGAGAAGCTGGAGCCGAAATTCGAAGCGAACGCCCCGACGTTGAAACCGCGGACGGCGTCCCCCATGTACCAGGAGGGGCGATACCCTCCCTGCCAGGATTCCGGGGCCCTGCCCTCCGCGGCCATCCGGGCAAAGACATCCGCGAACTGTTCCGACCATTCCTGTTCGACTCCCAGCGCCAGGGCATAGGGCAGGAAACGCTCGAAAAGCTCCGGGGTCCGGTCGGGCGGGTTCAGCCGGTTGAGCCGGTCGGCTTCCGCTACCGAGAGATAGAGGCGGAATCCTTCGAGCTCGTCCATGATCTTTCTCCCCGCGGGGGTTCTTGCCTTCAGCAGCCATGCAAAGAGGACGTTTGAAAGCACCAGCAGGACGACGGCGGCGAGAAGGGGCCAGGAGACCGCCCTGGCCAGGCCGGGTCCCATGATTCCCAGGACGGACGTCAGCGGCAGGACGAAGAGGGAGAGAAAGAGCAGGCGGATCAGGGCAGAAAACCGGCGGGGTCCGCTCTTCAGGGCTTTCAGCTGTTTGAGCATGCCCGCTCCGAAGGCCAGGGCCATCAGTGTCAGGATCGGGAAAACGAAGGCGAAGGCGACGTTTCGGGGAAGATTTTGGAGGCTCGGATCCAGGATCACCCCGGAAACCAGGGAAAGAACGGTCAAAAGCACCCCTAGGACGAAGAAACGCGTGTTGTGGACGAAGGCCTTGCCGTAGTAGCGGTTTTTCAGCAGATCCTTGAGGGCCGTCACGGCGCCGCTGAAAACGCTGTGATTGGCCGGGTCCACCGCGAAGGTCTCGTGAGGGCCGACAAGGGGGTAGACGGCAAAGCGCTCCTCGTCGTCAAGGGAATTGAAATCGAGTTTCGGACCCCGCCTGAGGAAGTAGTTCTTTCCGTCCTGTTCGATGATCAAAAGTCCCTTCACGGCGGCTTTGAGCAGGGTGGCCGTAAAACAGCGGTCGTCGAATCCCATCCGGTAAAGGTAACGGGCCGCGGCGGGCGAAACCCCCTCCGGCGGGGCAAATCGGGGGATGATCGTCCCGGGGCGGGGATCCCGCCCGTAACGGAACCACACGAAGAAATAGTAGAGCAGGACGATCCCCAGGCCGGTGAAAAGGGCAAACCGTCCCGCGTTGTCCCGCAGTTTCCACTTGAGCCGTTCGGCGCGGGAGGGTTCGCGGACGATCCCTTTCGGCCATCCTGCCACGATGGAAAACCCTTCGCCCGGAAACAGCGTGCGGGTCGTCACGAAACGGGAGATCCCCCCGTTCCCGTTCAGAATGCGGAAGTCCCTTCCCCGTTCCCCCATTTTCCCCGTGTAGGCTTCCGTCATCGTTACGGGGGCCTTCCCGGGCAGGGTAACGACGCACCAGGCAACATCGATCGGAAAGCGCCATCCGTTGCCGGTCACGTTCCAGTACAGTTCGTCATGATCCGGGAAAAATCCGATTTGCCTGGCTGTCCTGTAAACCAGGGTGTAGGTGTAGATCCCCGGCAGGAGAAAACGATCGGGGTTTCCGATGAGAACCCGAACGCCGTTGGCCTGCGGCTGGACTTTGAAGGGTTCTGGACGTCCGTCCCGCATCACGGCCAGGACCTCGAACGGGACGATCACCGTTTCACCCCGGGGGGAAGAGTAGGTGGTCGGGAAATCGCGGTAGATCCCCCTCCTGATGGCCGCTCCCTCTGCCCGGACCCGCAGCGTTTCGGTGACCTGCAGCGAAGCATCCGTCCCGACGGAGATCTCGCTTCCGTATTCGAGGATCCTTTCCTCGGCCCGCGAAGGCGCGGGGAAAATCCCCAGCAGGACTGCGCACAAAAGGGCCAGGGAGGGGATCAGAAACCAGGATCGGGGTCTCATCTGCCGCTCCGCCTAGAAACGGACCTGGGGGGCCTTTCGCTCCGCACTGTCTTCCAGCTCGAAGAAATCGGCCTTGGTAAAGCCGGCCATGCGGGCGACGAGGTTGCTAGGGAAACTGTCGACAAGGACGTTGTTTTCCCGCACCGTTCCGTTGTAGTACCTGCGCGCCATCTGGATCTGGTCCTCGATCTCCGCCAGGCTTTTCTGGAGTTCGAGGAAGTTCGTGTTGGCCTTCAGATCGGGGTAGGCTTCCGCCACGGCAAAAAGAGTTCGGAGGGAGGCCGTCAGGGCGCTTTCCGCGGCTGCCTGTTCTCGGACGGAACCCGCACTGACGGATTGGGCCCGGCTTGCGGCGATTTTCTCGAAAAGCTCCTTTTCGTGGCCGGCGTAGCCCTTAACGGTTTCCACGAGATTGGGGATCAGGTCCACCCTCCGTTTGAGCTGGACGTCGATCCCGCTCCAGGCCTCGGCCATGAGGTTCCGCAGCCGGACGAAACGGTTGTAGACAGAAACGGACCATGCGAACACGAGGGCGACAGCGGCGGCAAAGATTCCGATCAAGATCATGACGATTCCTCCAATCGGCAGTGGGATCGATTCCATTGTAGCCGATGCGTGCGGGGCAGCTCTCCAAGTGATAGAATTGCAACCGGTTGAACGAAAGGGGCGTGCAGGATGCGGGTCACGATGGTTCAGGTGGCCAGGGAAGCGGGGGTTGACAAGGCGACGGTCAGCCGGGCGCTGAAGGGCGACCCGAGGATCTCCCTCGCCACGCGGGAGAAGGTCTGGGAAGCGGTTAAAAGGCTGGGCTACGAGCCGGATGCAGTGGCGAAAGGGCTTTCCAGCAGCAAAAGCGGCATGGTGGCGGTTGTGTTCCGGTCGCTGGCGTGCGGGTGGACCGGCAGTTTCCTGGCCGGTGTCGAGCGGGTGCTGGCCAAGGGGCGGACGGACTTCATGGTTCGCTCGACGGGCGGGGTGCAGGGGACCCGGGAAAGTGTCCTGAGGACCCTCTCGGCTCGACGGGTCGACGGCCTTCTCAGCCTGGACCCGCACCTTGGGAAAATTCCGGGCATTCCGGCGGTGACGGTGGGATTTCGCATGGAGGGGGCGCACTCGGTTCTCATCGACGCAAAAGAGGGGCTCAGGCAGCTGAGCACCCTTTCCAGGGGGGCGCCGATCGCCTATCGGCCGGGTCCGGAAGCCCTCTTCCCCGAGATGGGAGAGGCCCTCCGGGAGCAGGGGGGGCAGGAAGTAGCGCAAAGTGCATGGGTGCTCTGCGACGGCATGCTCCCGACCACAGGGATACAGGCCGTGGTGACCTGCGGGCGGGCGACGGGTTGCTGCGGTTTCGAATTTCCCCGCCTCATCTGGCCTGCCTTTGAAACCGGAGTTCTTTCCGCGCGTCTCCTCCTCAATGCTCTAAAGGGGCAGGGAGCGCTTCCGGATGTAGTCCTGGTGCAGCCTCGACTGCAGGTCAAAGATACGGGCTGCGAGGGGAGCGAGGAAATTGTCTGACAATATGGGTTTAGTTATACAATATAAATAAACTGCTGTTGACATGTTTTGTGACTTCTGGTATAAAAGCCGCAAGAATTTGGAACGGAGGGTAAAGGATGAAATTCACCACGGTCCCGACCAGCCGAATAAGACGAGCGAGACGAAGCTTCGCGGGCGTTGATCTTAAAGACGCCGCAAGTTTTGTCCTGCGGCCTGTCGAGTTCGGAAAGGGAGGTTACGACATGTGGTTGAAAGACAGCAAGGGAAACTGGTACATGGCGGGGCAGGAGCCGATCGGCGGGATGAGCGCGGCGCCGGGCAGCTGGGAGAAGGATTCGGAAGGCGGCTGGGTCTACGTCACGGCGACCGTCACGGGCCTTGCCGGGAGTGCCTACACCCCGGTCCACACCTCGATCGCCCTGTAAAGGGGTCCCTTCTGAAAGCGGACGATTCCGGGGCGGGCGCGCAGGATGCGCGTCCCGCCCCTTTTCTTTTATACTGGCCGGGATCCCCTTGACAGGAGAGTGGATTTCTTGGCAACCTCCCGAGACCGTTTCCGACCGTCTCTTGTGTTTCTGATTCTGGTTCTTGCCCTGGCAGGGACATTCGGCTATTCCCTTCTGTCCGGGGATGTCCGGATCCCCTTGCGGGAAGTGCTGAGGATCCTTGCAAGCGGCACCGGCGCGGTAGACGGTTCCCCGGAAAGCCTTGCCAGGGCAGTCATCTGGCAGGTCCGGCTGCCCAGGGCACTGACCGCCCTGGCGACGGGTGCCGGTCTAGCGGGCTGTGGGGTCCTTTTCCAGGCCCTCCTGCTGAATCCGCTGGCTGAACCGTATACGCTGGGTGTGGCATCGGGGGCGGCCTTCGGGGCCGCGGCGGCAATCTCCTTTCAATGGCCCTTCCTGACCTTCTGGGCTTTCGCCGGTAGCGTCGGGGCGCTCGGGGTGGTTTTCATGCTGGGCGGAAGGGGAGCCCTCCGGGAACCCACCCGGATGATCCTTGCCGGCGTGGTTGTGGGAAGCATCCTGAGTGCCGCCATCGCCCTGCTGAAGGCCCTGTCGGGGCAGATGATGGCGGCGATCGTCCTGTGGATCATGGGCAGTTTCGCCGGGTCCAGCTGGACCAGCGTGGCCTGGTGCCTTCCCGCGGCAATCCTGGTGGGAGGGCTGGGGCTCGGCCTTCACCGGGACCTGGATATTGTGGCCTCCGGCAGCCCGGCGATGGCCCTGGGCGTCAACGAACCGCGCCTGAGGCTGGGGCTTTTGCTGATCTCCTCCCTTGCAACGGCCGTTTTCGTGTCCTTTTCGGGGGTTGTCGGCTTCGTGGGACTGGTCGTTCCCCACCTGGTCCGGATCCTTGCGGGTCCGAACCACCTCCGGCTGGTGCCCCTTTCTTTCCTCGGCGGCGGCCTGCTGATGCTGGTCGCGGACCAGGCGGCCCGGGGGCTTTCCGAATTGCCGGTCGGCGTGATCACGGCGCTTGTCGGTGGACCGGTTTTCTGCCTGCTCCTCTGGAGGCGGGCCTGATGCTGTCGGCAAGCAGGGTCTTCGCGGGCTACGGGGGCCTGCCCGTGCTCCGGGAGATCTCCCTCGAGATCCGCCCCGGGGAGGTCCTGGCTCTTCTGGGACCCAACGGCAGCGGCAAAAGCACGCTGCTCTCGGCGCTGTGCGGGGTCGTGAGGGCGACCGAAGGGGAGGTGCGCCTTGGAGGCAGGCTGATTTCCGGGATGGACCGAAGAAGCGTTTCCAGGCAGGTTGCCTATGTCCCGCAGCAGTTCGCCTTCACGCAGGGGTTCCGCGTGGAGGAGATCGTGCTCATGGGGAGATCCTGCTGGCTCGGGCCCTTCGAGCGACCGGGAGAAACGGACAGGCGCAAGGTGGAGGAGGCCCTGGCGGCCATGGAGCTTGAAAGGGTCCGGGAAAAGCCGGTGACGGAACTTTCCGGGGGGGAAGCACAGCGGGCCTGTCTTGCCCGGGCTCTCGCACAGGACACCCGGTTCTGCCTGTTTGACGAGCCCACCGCGTCCCTGGATCCCCGTCACGCCCTCCTGGTGATGGAGCGGCTGGCCGAACTGGCGCGGGAAGGGAAAGGCGTTGCTGCGGCCCTGCACGACGTGAACCTGGCGTTCCGGTACGCGTCGAGGCTGGCTTTCCTGAAGGAGGGCCGCCTGCTTGGAGTTTTCGCTCCCCGCGAAGTGAATGAAGCCGTGCTGGAAACGGTCTTTGAGGTGCGGTGGTGCTTTGCCCCAGGGCCCGGCCTTTCGAGGCTGGCCTTCCCCGTCTAGGAGAAGAACGAGAAAGCCGCGTTCAGGATCCCGCCCGCGGCAAAAGCCGTGATCAGCATGATTCCCAGGCTTTTCAGGGTATCCGCTGCCCCCAGCTCTTTCCACAGGACTACGAAGGTGGCGATGCAGGGAAAGGTCATTGCGAGGGTTACCGTCGCGACGACCAGCTGGCTGGCCGATAGTCCCAGGGGAACCAGCATCCCCACTGCCACGTCTTTCCGCAGGATTCCCAGGAGAATGGCCCCGGCGGCTGATGCGGGAAGGCCGAGGACGACATTGAAAAGCGGTGCGACAAGCCGGGAAAGGAGCCCGATGATTCCCGTCGTGGTCAGAAGGTTCGCGAACAGGATCCCGCCCAGCACAAGGGGGGTCGCCTCGAGGAGGAAGCCGCGGATCCGGAACCAGAGCTTCATGGCGAAGGCCTTGGCCGAAGGCATCCGGTAGGGGGGGATCTCGACGATCAGTTCCGGGCTGAATCCCGGGAGCATCTTGTGCAGGATCCTCCCCAGAAGCAGCCAGGAAAGGAAAAGCGATCCGTAGACCAAAAGGACGTAGCGGAGGCCAAGATTTCCCAGGACGCCCACGACCATTGCCTGGAGGGCGGCACAGGGGATCGCCACGGAGATGAGCGTGGCTGCGATGAAGCGTTCGCGCCTCGATTCCAGCACCCGGGTTGCCAGGATTCCCGGCACGTTGCACCCCAGCCCCAGGAGGGTCGGGATAACGGCGTAGCCGTGTATTCCAAGCCGATGCAGCAAGGCGTCGAAAAGAACGGCCAGGCGGGGAAGATAGCCGGAATCCTCGAGGAAGCTGAGGACCGCGTAGAAAGCCACGATATACGGGAGCACCATGACGAACTCTACGTAGAGCCCGGTGGAGATCATCCCGAAGCTCAGCTCGAAATCGATCCGTCCGTCAAACAGGGTCCCGATCAGGAGGGTGTGGAGCAAAGACCCCGGTCCCAGGAGGTCGGAGACCTTCATGAGAAACGGCCGGACGACGCGTTCGAAAAACGGGTCCAAGGCCAGGCGGATGAGCCCTTCGCCGATCTGCCGGACCATCCCGTAGCTGAGGGCGAGCACCGCGATGCCGATGAGGGTGCCCCAGAACCGGTGGACGCTTGCGTCTTCCAGGCGGTCTCTCCACGTGTGGTGACGGTGGACGACCTTCTGGACCCGCCCGACGATTTCTCCGATCCGCTGCCAGCGCTCCTCCCTGGGGATGCCGGCAAGGGGTGAAACCGCGGCCTCGTCCAGCTTCGCCACGAGTTCGCGGATACCCTGCCCTGTCACCGCAACCGTCGGGACAACCGGGACTCCCAGCTCTTTCTGCAGGGCCGCCGGATCGACCAGGACGCCGCGGTGCCTCGCCTCGTCCACCATGTTCAGGGCGACGATCGACGGGATCCCCCGTTCGAGCACCTGGAGCGCCAGGACGAGGTTCCTTTCCAGGGCAGTGGCATCCAGGATGATGATGACCTTGTCGCCGCCTTCCTCGATCATTTTTCGGGCGATCTCTTCCGCCTCGTTGGTCGGTTCCAGGGTATAGGCCCCCGGGACGTCCACCAGCCTGTAGCAGGTTTTCCCGGCCCGGAGGGTTCCTTCCATGAAGCCGACCGTCGTCCCGGGATAGTTTGAGGAAATGGCGTGAACACCGGTCAGCCTGGAAAAGAAGGCGCTCTTTCCGACATTCGGGTTTCCCGTCAGGAGGATTCGCTTCGGGCGATCCTCCCCGCCCGCGGGCAAAGAAGAAAAGCGGGAAAGGCAGCCGCTGCATTCCGAACAGCGGCCGTTGCAGGAAGACATCAGGTTCGAACCTCCTGGGGAGGTTCCGCTTCTTCCACTTCCACGATGAGCCGCGAGGAAATCCCGTGGCCGATTGCGATCTGTCTCTGGTCCAGCAGGACTGTCACCGGCCCCTTGAAGGGCATGCCCGAGATCTTCCGGATCGTCTTGCCGGGATAGAGCCCCAAAGCCTCCAGCCGCTGGGCGCACTCGCCGCGGGGCATCTCGGCGATGACCGCCCGGGTTCCGTCTTCAAGAGCGTTTAGCGTCGTTTTCATCGAAATCTCCATCCATTATTAGGGCTGCCTAACTTATAGCCGACCCACCATCCTCTGTCAAGATGGGGTTCAGTTTCTTCCCGAAACGGCTTTCAGGAACATGGTGGCGTAGGAGCTTTTCGGCAGGAAAAATCCGAGGGTGGCCCGCCATTTCCCGGGATAGATCTCATCCGGCTCGAAGCCCGAAAAGACCAGGTTCTCGGGCTTCGAAACGGCTTTCCTGGGGAAGGATTTGAAGAAGGTGCGCCGGAACTCCCTCATGTTGAACTGGGGGCGGCGGATGCCCCGGCTTTGGAGAATCTCGTCCATGATTTTCCGGACCGTCGGTTCCGCGGGGACGATTTTTGCGGCCTCGGTGGGGATCTCGAGGTTCGTCAGCGGGTTGGCCCCTTCCGGTTCGAGGCTTTTGAAGTGCACGGTGGGCCCTGCTTTTCCCGGGACCTCGAAGGGTTCCTTCCCGTAAAGAAGGACCAGGCGGGAGAGGGTCAAATTCCACAGGAAGGATTGAAAGGCCGCAAACGCCATGGAAAGTTCCTCCCGCGGGATCGCGTTGAGGGCACGGATCAGCCCGCCTCGTGAGGCATCGCGGGAAAGCAGGCGGGCGATTTCCCGTTCCTCCCTCGTTCGGGACATAAGGACCAGGGAGTTCCAGTCTCCCCAGGCCCGGCGGCGCATCGTTTTCAGGGCTTTCAGGGGTGCCGGGTCTTCCGGGTGGATCGCGCAGAAGAAAAGCTGGAGGGCCCCCGAGTACTCCCCGCGGATGAGCCTTTCGGCGAGGAAGGCCCCTTCGGAGACTCCTCCAAACCGCTGGTCGTCGAAGTAATTGGCGAACCCCCACCGTGAGACCCGCTCCAGCCCGCTCTCGAGCGAACGGGCCTCGGCTTCGGAAAGGTCCCTGACCGTGAGCCGGAAATCGTTTCCCAGCAGGTGGAAAGGGGAGATGTAATCATCGATAAAGCCCTCCTGGACGACGGAAACGTTCTTTGAATCGAAATCCAGGAGGTAGCGGGAAGGGACGGAAAGGAACTGCTCCGTCAGGGCATGCCGGTCCTTTTTGCCGCCGTACCCGACGGCCGAGAGCGGGACGTTGTTCGCCCGGGCGGCGGCGGTAATGGCGTCCAGCGTGTTCCATCCCTTTTTTGAAAGCCGGTACAGGCGATAGGCTCCTGGAGCGGAAGAGGCCTTCAGGTCCAGTCTTTCCCTGACCTGGAAATCCTCGGGAAGTACCTTGATTTTCATGCCCCGGGCTCCTTTCTCACTTTTCATTCCAGCGTGAAGACAACGGGGACCAGCAGGAGGCCCGGGGCTTCCGGCCGGAATTTCCAGCTTCGGACCGCTCTCAGGGCGGACTGGTCCAGTGCGGGGTATCCCGATGTGGAACGGACGGAGATCTCCAGGACGCGACCCTGGCTGTCCAGCCTGACGAGCAGGACCACGGTTCCCGACTCCCCCTTTTTCCGGGAGCTCAGAGGGTAAAGCGGCTTGGTCCTGGCGAGGATGTCCGGTTCCCGGGCCTCCGGAACCGATGCGGGAGGCTCCCCCGAGGGGAAGGGGGCTGGTTCCGCGGATCCTGCCGGGAGTCCTTCCATGGCTGTTTCCTGAACGGCCTTCCCGGAAGATTGCGCGTTTTCCAGGGGTGCAGCGGGAGCCGTCTTTCCGGGCCGCTGCGCGGGGGTCGAAAGAGGTTGAAGCGGTCGGACCGGGCGGAGGTTCGACGCCGGTTCCCGGGTTCTTTCTTCCGTCCTGGGCCTGTCTGGGGCGGCCTGGGGAAGAAGGACCAGCCGCGCTCTCATCACGGGCGGCGGCGGGGACGCCGTGCAGCGGTCATTCCAGAACAGGGAAAGGACCGCCGCGTGAAAAACCAGGCTGAAGAGGAGTGGAATTCCCCATCGTTTCAAGGAGTGTTTCCCCCCTCGAGGCCGAGCCCCACATCCCGGATTCCGGATTTTCTCAGGGTTTCCAGGATGGAGGCGACGTTTCCGTAGGGCACTTGCCGGTCTGCGGCGAGGATGAGTTCTCTTCCGGCCTTGCCGGCTTCCAGGGCCAGGGCGGCGGTTTCTTCCCGGGAGACCCAGGCCCCGTCAAACCGGATCCGGCCGTCGGGAAGGATTTCGATCACGGCCGGCCTTCCCACGATCGGGGTTCCCTGGCCCTGCGGCAGCCGGACCGAGATCTGTCCCTGAAGGAGGGAAGCCGTCACCACGAAAAAGAGGATCAGCATGAACAGCACATCGATCAGCGGTGTCAGGTCCAGGTCGGGCTGCAGGCGTTTACGGGACACGGGGTTTTCCCTCCTTGTCCAGCGCCCCGGCCAGCAGCCGCGCGGCCTCCAGGACCCGGGGGCCCGGGTGGAAAAGGGCGTCTGAGCGGACTTCGACCACGCGGCCGGAGGCGGCTGCCCGGAGGGGCAGCCCCCGGAAGAGGGCCAGGAAGGATTCGCGGGTGATGGCCATTCCCTTTTCCGCCTGGGCCAGGACGATGACGTCCGGGTCCAGGGACAGCACCGTTTCCCGGTCGACCTGGGGGAAGGAGAAGATGATCCGGTTTGCCGCATTGGGAATGCCCAGGCGCGTCAGGATGTCCTGGATGTAGTTGGTTCTCCCGGCCACGGTCAGCGGATCGTGCCAGACGATCACGAGAACCGAGGGAACCTTGCCGGGATGGTCAGCGCGGATTCTCCGGCTAAGGCTTTCCAGTTCCGAGCGGATTTTCCGGATGGCCCGGTCGGCCTCTTTCTTTCTGTCCAGTTCGCGTCCCAGGATTCTCATCGCTTGTTCGACCTGGTCGAGAGACCGGTGCATGGTGAGGGAGAGCGTTCGGACTCCCATCCCGGAAAGCCGGGAAAGAGTCTGGGTGTGAAAGGTCGATTCTCCGACAACGAGCGTGGGCCTGAAGGACAGGATCCTTTCGATCGATGGGGTGGAGTACCCTCCGATTTTGGGCAGTTTCCGGGCGGCCGCAGGGTAGTCGTCGTATTCAGAGACGGCTACGACAGATCCCATCAGGCCGATGGCATCAAGGGTTTCCGTGATGCTCGGGGCGAGAGAAACGATTCGCTCGGCGTGGGCCGCCCTGGCGGTTCCGCTCCAGGCGGAAAGGAGGAGGGCCGCCAGGAACGGGAAAATCCATTTCCTGTTCATGACGCCTCCCGTTCCTCCGTGCGCACGGTCTCCTGGAGGAGTTTCTCACGGACGAGGAAGTCGATCCCCCGGTGGAGGGTTTCCTCTTCGCTGTCGACCCGGGCGGAGAGGTAGGTATGGCAGAGGATGACCGGAACGGCGACAGAAAGGCCGGCAACGGTAGTCAAGAGTGCGACCCAGATGCCGGAAGCCAGTTCGGCCATCCCTGCGCCCCCTGCCCCTGAAGCGGCTCCCGACACGGCGGGGAGTCCTCGAAAGGTCGACACCATCCCGAGGACGGTTCCGAGGAGCCCCAGCAGGGGGGCCACGCGCGCGATCGTGGCAAGCGTTCCCAATCCCTTTTCCCACCGGAACATCTCCCTCCGGAGCTGCTGTTCCATGAGGGTTTCGAGGGAGTCGGGCCCGGTCTGCCAATGGGCGACCGCGACCTCGAACAGGCGGTGAAGGGAGCTGGATCCGGACGTGACCACCGCTTTTGCCGCGGCTTCGTCTTTCTCGTAGAGGGCTTTCCCGAGGGCTGTTTCCAGGGCCATGGGGTCAGTGGAGGCTTTCCGGAAAAAAAACAGCCGCTCGATCACGATGGCGAAAGCCAGGACAGATACGGCGGCAATCACCCACATCAGGGGTCCGCCCAGCTTGAAGACATTCAGGCCCATGGATTTCCCTCCCTTTCCGGGTGCAGCTGCGGGGCCATTATAGACGATCGTCAGGCCGTTCGGGCAACGGGGATGCCGGCGCTCTCGAAAAGCTCGAAGAAGGTCTCGTGCCGGTGGGACTCTCCCTCCAGGGCCTCAAGGGACAGGATCCAGAAATCCAGCGGAGCGGAGGGGCCGATCAAAGTCTCCGCGAACGGGGACAGCCATTGGAGGATCCTCCTGGCCTCTTCCCGGGTACGGGTTGTCCAGACCCACCAGGTGACCGAGGACTGCTCCTGCGTGTCTGTGTCGAATCGTCCGGGCAGGAGGAATCGTCGGGCGTATTCCAGAAACGGTCGAAGGGAAGAAAGATCCCGGGCGGCCTGTTCGAGGAAGGCCTGGCTTCCGTTTTCCGGCGGTTCGGCCAGCCGGATCAACAGCCGGTCCGTGTTCATCAGGCGGAACGGATCCGCCGGCGAGGATGCGTCCATGTAGTAGGTGTAGTCGTAACGGTGCAGGAAAAGGATGTCGAGGTGAAGGCGCCCTTCCCGGGCCCTGTTTTGGGTAACCCATTCTCTCAGGTGATCGGCCCGGGGCTGTCCGGAGGGTGTCGGGGTCCTGAGAAATTCGGCGGAAAAGGAAACCGCCAGGGGATGCCTCTCCAGGGAGGACAAATCACCCAGGCCGGACGCGGGGGGAAGGACCGGATAGTAGGGAAGCTCCACGTTTGTCCTGGCGTCCTTGCTTCCCCACGGGCTGTGAAAGCCTCTGTCGAGGCAAAGCAGGACCTCCAGCGCGAAAAGGCTTTTGTCCAGGTCGCTCGGCGGATTCCCGGGCAAAGCCTCGAGGAAGGATTCTTTCGCCAGTTCCCGGAACCGTTCCTTTCCGCTTTCGCTCAGGACATATCCTTCTTTTCCCGCTCGCAAAAGCAGCCCCATGTCTTCCAGAACCTTGAGGCCGCCCGGGTCCTCCCCGGCAAGCTCCACCAGGCGGGCGGACCAGCAAGGTCGGTTTTCATCGAATAGCAGCAGAAGGCTCGCTTCGTTCATCATCATGGATCTTCCCCTCCTTCGCGTGATAGACTCTGGAATATGTGGCCTCTTCTTTTCTGGCTTTTCCTGTCGGCCGGGGCCCTGGTTGAAACCGCCCTTTTCCTGGGTCAATGGGGCTGGCTCAACAGGCTCGGCCGGAACGTTCCTGCGGAACTGGCTTCCCTCCTTCCCGAGGGGTACGGCTGGTGGCGCGGTGTGACCTATGCCCGCGAGCGCCTGAGGGTTTCGCTGGGATTGCTGCTCACCCGCTACGCGGCTGTCGCCCTGGCGGTGGGAGCGGGCGGGCTTAAGGCCGCTTGCCGGCTGGCCGGTGCCGTTTCGGGCTCCCCCTTTCTAGCCGGGTTTCTTCTTGGCGCCATTCTGACGACAGCCTTCGCCCTTGTCGAACTCCCCTGGGGCGTTTACGGGACCTTCGGGGTGGAAGCACGGTTCGGCTTCAACCGGTCTTCCCCTGGCCTCTACCTGCGGGATGCGTTCCTGAAAACGGCGCTATCCTCGGGCCTCGCGGGTTTCCTGCTGGGCGGGGCTTCTTTCCTCCTCGGCCGCCCCGGCGGCCTGCCCCTTGCCCTTTCAGGGACCGCCGTTTTTGATGTTGCCGCAGCCTTCCTCTTGCCCCGCCTCGTCCTTCCCCTGTTCTTCCGCTTGCGTCCCCTGGAGGAAGGAACGCTAAAGTCGAGGCTTGAATCCCTGTTCCAGCGGACCGGTTTCTCGGCTTCTTCACTCCAGATCGCGGACGGAAGCCGCCGTTCAACCCACGGGAATGCCTTTTTCGCAGGGCTAGGGCGTTCCCGGAGGGTCATCCTTTTCGACACCCTGGCAGAGCGGTTTCCCCCCGGGGAAGCGGCAGCGGTAGTGGCCCACGAGATCGGGCACTGGAAAAAAAGGCACGTCCCGGCAGGTCTTTTGCACTTGTTTGCCCTCCAGGCCTCTCTCGTCCTTTTCGCCTGGTTCGCCTGGCGGGCCGGTGGATTTTCCGAGAGTTTCGGACTTCCCGGCAGGCCCGAGGCCTTCGCCGTCATGGCCTACCTTGTTTGGGGGGCGATGGCCGGCCTTCTCTTTCAGCCGCTCCTTTCCAGCGCTTCCAGGTGCAGGGAGTTCGAGGCAGACCGCTACGCCGCGGAGCAGGAGGGGCCGGACGCCATGATCGGCGCTCTTGCCCGCCTGGCGACGGACAGCCTCGCCTGGACCCCGTCCGAGCCCCGGTACGCTGCCTGGTACTCGAGCCATCCCTCGGTTGCCGAACGGATTCTCGCCCTGAAAGACCTGAAAGCGGCTGCTCTCAGCGGAAAATGATCCGTTGGTCCGCCGGGTAGGTCAGGCGGTATTTCACGGTCAGTTTCCTGGTCTCTCCCGGCGCCAGCTTCAGATCCCAGGTGAGGATTCCGCGGTCGTCCTGTCTGGAAGGCCTGGGATCCAGAGCCAGGACCTCGATCCGGATCTTCTCCTTTGCGCTGACGGGCACTCGGTCCAGAAGTCTCACGTTCGTCGGGGTTCCCATCCCGTTGGTCACTGAAAGAGTGAAGGCTTTCTCGAGTTTCCCCCTTCCCCAGGTCGTTCCCTCCAGGGGAACGGCTTCTTCGATCACCGCCGTGACGAGGGGGACCTTTCCGAAGGCAAGCTTAAGCGTCTCTCCCCGGCCGCTCGTTTCAATGAAGGTTTTTCCGGAGGGCATTCCGTCCAGGTACAGGTCCGCCGTCCCGGAAAGGAGAGGCCGGTCCAGGGACTTGATTTCGGCGGTCAGCCAGGCTTCCCGGTCCAAGGCCGGGATTGCCACCACACCCGTTTCGGCGGGAAACGCAAAACGCTTCACAAAGATCCGGGCTAACGTTCCGTCACCGGGCGTCCGGCCTCGTACCTTCAGGTTCAGGTCGGTGAGGGTTTCTTCCGCGACCTTCTCCGGAGCGGCGGCTTCCTTCATCATCATCGCGACACCGTCGTTTCTCTCCTGCGGACGCCTGAAGTCGGCGACCAGGGGCGAAAGCTGAGGCGCAACGAGAGATCGCCGGGGCTGGACCGTGTGCAGGACAAGTTCGCCGTTCCAGTCGAGTCCCGTCTTCTGCTGAACGACGGCTTCCTGGCTAAACGTCACCAACCCTGTTTTGCCCGCCAGGTCCAGGGAATACCGGGTTGACCAGGAGGCCTGCTGCGTCCAGGCTCGGATCCGGATGATGCCTCCCCCGGAGGTTTTGATCCGGACCCGTGTGGCGGCTTCCGGTTCGGGCGGAAGTTTCCCCGAAAGTTCCTGTTCGAGGCGCGAGAGCTCGGCTTTCGCCTTTTCGAGGGCCCGTGCGTTCTCGCGGATTTCCCTTTCCGCCTGTTCCCTTCTCTTCGCCCCGGTTTCAAGGAAGGCCACCAGGTCCTGGGGCTTCCAGCTGGAAGGCACATTGTCCTGGAGATGTTTCGCGGTCTGCTGCAGGGAGGCCCCGCGGGCCTCGAGCCGGTCGACCTCCGAACGGGTTTTCCGGATCCTCGACTCCAGGTCCGCCAGTGCGGGGAAGATCCATCCCGTTCTCTGGATCCTGGAGGTGTCCACCGAAAGGATCCGGGTCCTTTCTCCCGTCACGCGGAGAGAATCCTCCTCGAAGGACAGGGGCAGATCGACCTCCATCTCCGGGTGCGCAGGAGCCTCGAGGGTGACCCAGGCCCCCTGAGGATAGACGTCGGCCGTTCGGACGGCGGCTTCCTGCCCGGCGGCCGGGGAGGTCCATGTGGCCAGCAGGCAGACGAACAAAAAACGCTGCAGTCTTTTCAATCGGAACACCCCCTTCTTTTACAATCATAACGGATCGGCGTCATCCCGCTATAATGATGCGGGGCAGTGCCCCCGTTTTGTTCTTGAACCTGAACGAGGAGGAATCGAGATGCTGGGTTGTGGGATCATCGGCCTGCCCTTGAGCGGCAAGACGACCATTTTCAATGTCATCACCGGGTCCGGGGCCGAGGTGAAGCCGTATGCGGGAGGCAAAACGGACCCGAACAGGGCCATCGTGGAGGTGCCCGACGAACGGATCGATAAACTGACGGAGATCTTCAAGCCGAAAAAACGGACACCCGCGATGGTTGAATTCGTCGACCTGGCGGGTCTTTCCAGGGACGCCTCGCGGGGAGCCGGTCTCGGAAATGCCTTTCTGTCCTTCGTGGCGGAAGCGGATGCGCTCATTCACGTGCTCCGGGCCTTCGACAACCCGGAGGTCCCCCATCCCGAGGAAACCCTGGATCCCCTCAGGGACTGGAAGATCGTCGAAACGGAGCTGATCCTCCGGGATCTCGGGTTGACCGAAACCCGCCTCAGCCGCCTCTCGGCCAAGAAACGCCTCCTCCCGGAAGAACAGCTCGAGGCGGATCTCCTGAAACGGTGCCAGGAACACCTCCTGGAAGAGCGCCCGCTGAGGGACCTCCCCCTGGACGAAGACCAGCTCCGGCTTCTTCGGGGCTTTACGTTCGTTTCCCTGAAGCCCGAACTCGTGGTTTTAAACCTTGACGAAACCCAGGTGACGGACGATTCCATCCCCGGGTATGAAGAACTGGCGGCCCTCTGCGAGAGCCGCGGCATGCCCCTGGTGAAAGTCTACGGCCGCATGGAGATGGAAATGTCCGCCCTGTCACCGGACGAGCAGGCGGAGTTCATGGCCGAGCTTCACGTTGCGGAAACGGGGCGGAAACGGCTGATCTCTGGAGCCTACCGTTTGCTGGGCTTGCTTTCCTTCTTCACGGTGGGACCTGACGAGGTCAGGGCCTGGACCCTGAAAGGCCGCGCGACGGCGGTCGATGCCGCTGGAACGATCCATTCGGACCTTGCCCGGGGGTTCATCCGGGCCCAGGTGGTCAACTACGAGGAATTCATGCGGCACGGGGGCAGCTTTGCGGCTTGCCGGGAAGCGGGGGCCCTCCGGCTCGAGGGGAAAGAATACCCGGTCAAAGACGGGGATATTCTGGAGATCCGGTTCAACGTCTAGGAGGGAGGGGCTTTTGTGCCGAAGATCCACGTCCTGATCCTGGCCGGCGGAAGCGGAACGCGCCTCTGGCCCTTGTCGAGGGAAGAGCTGCCGAAGCAGTTCCTTCCCCTGATCGGAGAAAGGACCCTGCTTCAGGAAACGGTCCTTCGCCTGGTTCCCCTGGCTTCAGACCGGTTTGTCCGGGTGATCGCGGGCCGTGAATGGCAGGCGCTGGTCCGCCACCAGGTCCGAGAGGTCCTTCCCCGGCAGGGGGAAGCAGACCCCGTTCTCATCGAACCGGTGGGCCGGAACACCTGCCCTGCCATCGCCCTGGGACTGGCCGCGCTGAGGGAGAACGCTTCGGCTTCGGAAGACGACATTGTCCTTGTCTGTCCCAGCGACCACGTCATCCGGGATGAAGAGGCCTTCCGGAGGGCGGTCCACGCGGCAGCGCAGGCAGCCGAGAAGGATCTTCTCGTCACCTTCGGGATCAAGCCGGACCGTCCGCAGACCGGCTACGGATACATGGAATGCGGCCCGGCCCTGGATCCGGCGGGTGTCCGGCCAGTGTGCCGCTTTGTCGAGAAACCCTCCCCCGAAAAGGCGCGCGAGTACGCAGAAAGCGGCCGCCATTTCTGGAACGGGGGCATGTTCTGCTTCCGCCTCGGAAGGATGGCGGCAGATCTCAAGCGTCATATCCCCGAGGTGGGGGCGCTCTGCGAGGAGGGGCTCCAGCCGCTCCTGGATTCGTTCGAAAGCCTTCCCTCCATTTCCATCGACTACGCCGTGATGGAAAAGACGGACAGGGTCGCCGCCGTTCCCCTTGAAGCCGGATGGTCGGACGTCGGGAGCTGGGACTCGGTATACGAGGCCCTGCCTGCGGACGAGAACGGGAATGCTCTCAAGGGAGACGTCCGCCTCATGGGGGGGCAGGGCAACCTTCTGTACGGGAACCACCGCCTCGTTTTCGGGGTGGACCTGCGCGACATGCTGGTGGTCGACACCCCCGACGCCCTGTTCATCGCGCCCCGGGGCAGTTCCCAGAAAGTGCGCGAGGTGGTCAGGGCCCTGAAAGAGGAGGGGCGTCGGGAAGCCGTGGAGGCCCCGGTCAATGCCCGCCCCTGGGGAACCTACCAGACCCTTGGACAGGGTTCCCGGTACCGGATCAAGCGGATCGTCGTCGAGCCGGGCGCAAGGCTGAGCCTGCAGTATCATCACCATCGCAGCGAGCACTGGGTCGTCGTCAGGGGGACGGCCCTGGTGGGTCTGGATGGATCGGAAAAGCTGGTTTACGAGGGGCAAAGCTGCTATGTGCCGAAAGGAACTCCCCACCGGCTTTCCAACCCCGGCAAGGTTCCCCTGGAGATCATCGAGGTCCAGAACGGGGAATACGTCGGCGAGGACGATATCGTGAGGCTGGACGACGATTACCGGCGGGAGGGGTAGTCATTCCCGTAAAGCGGAAGAGCCGGGAAACCCTCAAGCTGGTGCTAGAATACGCCTTGAACCGCCCCGGGGCGAAATACCCCCATCCTGGGAGGAGGGAAAAAACGTGAAAGCCGTCAGCCTGAATGACCCTCTCGAAATCCGCGGGATCCGGCTTGAAGGCCGGATCGCTGCAGCTCCGATCGCGACGGCGTCTGCCGATCCGGAGGGAGGGCCGACCCCGAGAAGCCTGGAAATCTACGGGCGTCTTGCCCGTTGCGGAGCGGATCTTGTCGTGGTGGAGCATCATGCCGTCAGCCGGAAGGGCAGGGCCCGGGTGGCCCAGTTCAGGCTGGATTCGGAGGCTTCCGAAAAGGCAAACCGGCCCATGGCTGCACTCTTCCGGGAAGCCGGGTGTCCGGCTTTTGTCCAGATCAACCACGCGGGCAGCCAGATCCGGGATGAAGCCCTTCTCGCGGAGAAATATCCCGTTTCAGCACCCTCGGAGGTCAAACACCCCGCCTGTCCCTACCCGGTTAGGCCGAAAGAAATGGACGCTGAAGAAATTCACTCAGTGATCGAATCCTTTGCCGCGGCCGGGAAAAGGGCGATTTCGGCCGGATATCCCGGGGTCCAGGTCCATGCCTGTCACGGGTACCTGCTGGGGCAGTTCCTCAGCCCCATCACGAACCTGCGGAGAGATGCCTACGGTGGAAAGATCGCGAATCGGGCCCGCCTTCTCCTCGAGATTGTGGAAGCCCTCCGGCCGGCGATCGGCGGCGAGGGCGTCCTTTCCGTGAGGCTGGGGCTTTCGGATTCCTTCCCGAAGGACCCCCCCGAGGGGCTCACGCTGGAGGAAGGGCTCTGGGTGGCCAGGGAACTCGCCGGCCTGGGGATCGATCACCTGGACATCTCAGGCAACCTGTGCGGATACGATGCGCCCGGAGAGGCCTATTTCGCCGATTGGGCCCGTGCTGCCCGGGAAGCTGCGCCGAAGGTCCCGGTAACCTGCACCGGCGGGATCCGCAAACTGGAGACGGCTCGCCGCCTGGTCGAAAGCGGGGCGTGCGATCTGGTCGGTATCGGCAGGGGGCTCCAGAAAGACCCGGACCTGATCCGGAAATGGAAGGAGAACCTGAGATGAAAATCTATGTTAGCCTCGACATGGAAGGCGCCACTGGAATCGTTTCACCGGAACAGGTCAGGCCGAATTCCCCGGAGTACCCCTTTGGAAGGGCGATGCAGGCCCATGATCTTGAGGCCGTCCTGAAAGGCCTCGAGGAAGAAGGGGTCAGGGATATCCTGGTGAACGACAGTCATTGGGACATGACCAACCTTGACCTCCGGGACCTGCCGCCGGGTGTCCGGCTCATCAGCGGGTACCCGAAACCGCTCAGCATGGTGGAAGGAGTCCAGGGTTGCGACGCGGCCTTCTTCCTCTGCACCCACGCCATGGCGGGAACGGAGAAAGCCGTGCTGGACCACACCCTCTCCGGCAGCACCGTCTACGAGATCCGGCTGAACGGCATGCGGGTCGGGGAAACGGGAATCAACGCCGCTTTGTGCGGATTCCTCGGAGTCCCGGTGGCACTGGTGACAGGGGATCTTGCCGCCTGCTGGGAAGCGGAAAGCCTTCTGGGGGAGGGTCTCGTGACCTGCGGGGTCAAGGAGGGGCACGGACGCCATTCCGCCGAGCTCCTTTCGCCTTCGGAAACCGCCGCCCTTCTTCGGGAGGCGGCCCGGAAAGCGGTCCAAAAGGCGTCGGAAGGACTTTCTCCGAAGCTGGTCCTCCAGGCGCCCTTCGTGATGGATCTGACCTTCCAGCGGACGATCCTGGTGGATGCTGCCGCTTTTGCTCCCGGATCCTACCGCCTGAGCGGCCGGACCCTCCGGTACGAATCCAGTGATCTGCTGGATGTCCGGCGCTGGCTCTGCGCGGCGCTCGACCTGGCGGCTCACGAAAGGAGCTAGGCCATGATCCTGGGGGTGGACCTGGGCGGGCACTCCTTCGCGCTCGGCTTCGTCAGGGACGGTTCGGTGCTTTCCCTGCGCGAATACGAAACCCCCCGATCCCGAACCGCCGAAGCGGTTTCCGCCGCCCTGAGGGAACGAATCGACGAGATGGCCTCGGGAATCAGGGTCGACGGAATTGGGATCGGGGTTCCGGGCATGCTGGACCTGGAGAGGGAAAAAGTGCTCCGGTCTCCCAATTTTCCAGGATGGGAAGGGTTGCCCCTGCGTTATCTGCTGGAAAAATCGCTCGGGATCCCCGTACGGATGGAAAACGACGCCAACTGCACCGCAATCGGGGAAGGACTCCTGGGCGCCGCCTGCGGTTTGAAGCATTACATCGTCCTGACCCTGGGAACGGGGATTGGCGGGGGGATCGTCATCGGCGGCAGACTCCTCCGGGGAGGCCACGGCATGGCGGGAGAACCCGGACACCTGGTCATCGGAGGTACGAACCCTTGCGGATGCGGCGGCCTGGGACACCTGGAAACGGTGGCGGGGGCTGACGGGATCGAAAGGCGCGCGAAGGAAGCCGGGATCAAGCCCGATTTGAAAAGTCTCTGGGAACAGCGCGAGGATCCCCGGGTCGAACCCATCTGGCGGGATGCCCTGGAAGCCCTCGGAGCCTCCGTCGCTTCACTGGTGCATATCCTGGACCCGGAGGCGGTTGTCCTCGGAGGGGGGCTGGGGCCCGCAGCCGGGTTTGTGGAGGCCCTGGAACCCATCGTGAAACGGCACCTCGGAGACCCTTACCGATCCTTGCTGGATCTTCGGATCGCCAGGCTGGGAAAGGCCGCGGCGGTGATCGGGGCCGCCAGCCTGTTTTTGCCCGATTCCGAAGAGCGGTTGTGCTAGAATGAGTCGATTCTCCATTCACCCTTTTGAGGAGGCAAACTGAAAATGGCGATGCCGATGCAGATCAATCTCGAGGAACTGCTTTCCATGCTCATTGCGAGGGTGGACAGCCTGTCTTTTTCGGACGAAAACCAGAAGACCAGGTTCAACATCCTGGCCCGCGTGCTTTACCGGAAGGGGCTTCTGACCGACCAGGACGTTGTCGATTCGGTCAGGGAAGAGCATCGGATTTTGAAGGATCTCGGCCTGATCCCCGAGGTTCCTTCCGAGGAAAACCTGAAAACGATGGCCGAAAGCATCCTCCTCTGGATTCGCGGAGACGTGGCCGCGATCAGGAAAAGCATGGAAGAGTACGACAAGAAGATGCGGGAGCTGGCCATGCAGGAGGCACAGGCGCAGAAATCCCGCATCGAAGTGGCGCCGTCCTCGGTCCTTCAGCAGATCGACCGGATGAGCGGGAAAAAGCCCGGGAGCAAGCTGATCATCTAGATTCCCCCAGAAAGTGAGGAATCGGCGGGGCCCTGAAGGCCCCGCCGATTTCCGTATTCGGGGGAAGACTCAGAACGGCTCGAAACCGGGACGGTAGATCAGAACGGAACAGGGGGCGTAGCGGGCGACCTTCGCTGCAGTGCTTCCAACGACAAGATACTCCAGGGTGCTGTGCCCCCGGTAGCCGACGACGATCAGGTTATACTCTCCCTCTCTGGCAAACCGGATCACCGAGTCGGCCGGGTCGCCCTCCTCGATCACGATGTTGTGCTCATGACTTTCCAGCCCCAACCCTTTCTCCGCTTTCCGGATGAAATAATGAATCTTTTTTTCCGCGATTTCGCGGACTTCCGAGTCGATGTCCGGAGGCACCCAGGGTTCATACCCCCTCCAGAGGTACGGCTGGGGGAGGATATGGATGAACGTGGCCTCAACTCCCAGCCTGTGGGCCAGGGAATGGCCGTAGGAAACGACCCTTTCCCCCAGTTCGCTCAGGTCAACGGCAACCAGAATTTTCTTGGGCATTGCCAGCACCCCCCTTTCGGTCAGGAATCTGCTTGTCCATTCCATCTCATTCTTACATCAGTATAGTGAAGAGCAAGATGCTTATCAAGGTGTTTCTTCGGGAAAAAAGGGTGTGTGTTAAGATGACGAAAAAAAGAAGGGGAAGTTGATTTTGCGGGAAATTGTTGCGGTCATTTTTTCGGTCGTGCTCGGTGCCTGCATGGGGTCCTTCCTTAACGTCGTCGCTCAGCGGACGGTTGAGGAGAAACCCTGGTGGGGGAAAGAGCGTTCCCGCTGTTTCTCCTGCGGGAGAGAGCTGGAACCCGTCGAACTGGTCCCGCTGGTTTCCTGGATTCTCCTCCGGGGCAGGTGCAGGACCTGCGGCGAAAAGATCCCCATCCGCTACTTCCTGGCAGAATGCGCCGGGGCGGCGATCGGGGGATTCCTGTCCTGGCGCTGGGGGCTGAGCTTCGCCGGGTTGTTTGCCGTCATCACCGGGTTCCTCCTGCTTCTGAACGCCATGACGGACCTGTACAGCGGTTATATATACGATGCCTTTGCCCTGGTCCTCGGGGGAGCCGGGATGCTTCTTCGCCTGGGGGGAGGGCTCAGTGCCCTCTTCGACGGCTTCCTGGGAGCCCTGGCCGGAGCCGGGGTGATCATCGTCATCATCCTTGTTTCCAGGGGCGGGATGGGTTGGGGGGATGCCTGGCTTATGGCGGGAACCGGTGCGGCTCTCGGGTGGCAATTGACGCTGGTGGCCCTCTACCTGGGATTCATCGTCGGCGGGATCGTGGCTCTCGGGCTTCTCGTCCTCGGGTTCGTCAAAAGGAAAGATCCGATTCCCCTCGGGCCTTTTCTCGCGTTCGGCGCATTTCTCTCCTTGCTTTACGGTCCCTCCCTCTGGGGCTGGTTCGGTGTTGCCGTAAAGTGGCCCTGGTTATAGGAAAGCACCAGGGGCGAAAGCCGGGTGACCGGCTTTCGCCCCTGGCGAACCCTTAGGGCTAGAAATCCCCGATCTGCGCAAGAATATCTGCTGCCAGATCGTCGATTTTGTCCGGATCCTGTTCGGCATCCTGCTGGAGGAGGGCTTCGAGCTGCCCCTGGGCCATCTTCAGCATGTCGGCCATTCCTGCTTCCTCGAGCTGGGGTTCGAGGGACTGGGCCATCTCTTCCGGCAGCCGGTCCGTCAGGAAACCGAAGAGAAGAAACGGTGTATTGAACCAGGCCGCCGTCTGTTCATCCTGTTCAAGCAGGGGGCCGAAAACGAGAGCCATGGCGCGGTCCCTGTCGGTATCTTCGGAGTACTCGTCGTCCATTTCCCAGATCCCGGTCATCAGGAAGGGGAGGTCCGGGTCAAGCCGGATCGCTGAACATAGAGCCTGGTAGGCCTCCTTACAGGGGCCGGAAAGCCGGAAACTTGCCAGGGCCTTTGTGTAGGCCCTTTCGGGGGAATCCGTCTGATCCGCCATCGATTCCTTCAGGGCTTCCCGGTAACGGCCCAGGCGCAGCAGGGCCCCGTAGCGGAGAAGGCGCCCGAGCGTCTGTCCTTCCGGGTCGAGATCCACCAGTTCCCCGGAAAGAGAAAGGGCTTCGGACAACTCCTCCTCGCTGCTGTTCTCGTTTCCAAGCAGCGAAAATGCCAAACGCTGCAGGGAAGCGGCCTTCAGCCATTCCGGAAGGCAGCCTTCCGAGAGAAGACCGCGCCAATCCGCCTCAGGGCGGCGGAGGACTTCGAGGACATGACGCAGACGCTCCTGGTATTCCTGCTCATCCCCCTGGAAAACTTCGGCCAGAAGAAGCAGGGCTTCAGGGTTGTCTGGGGAAACGGAAAGGACGTTTCGGGCCAGGGCTTCGCAGGTCCGGTCGTCATCCGTTTCGTAGGCCTCTTCCAGCCATTTCGTAACCTTTTTCCGCAGTGTTTGATCCGTATTCACAAAGAACCTCCCTATTTTTTCCCGGTTGCCAAGGCTTGCTAGGCCAGGCCGAAAAGCCGCTGCGGCTCCGAGCGTAGCTTGACCTCGGGCATGGGCACGATGGTGATGCCTGATTCGGCGTCGAGGAAATACCGCTCCGCGTCGACATCGCGATTGTACCCGATGACGGTGTTCGGGGGAATCACGTTGTTCGCGTCGATGATCGCGTGCCGGATCTTGCATCCCTCTCCGATGACCACCCCGTGTCCGATCAGGCTTTCTTCGATGACAGAGCCGGCCTGGATTTCACAGTTTCGGAAAAGGACGCAGCGGTGAACGACCGCGCCCAGGATCCGGCTTCCTTCCGCCCGAAGGGTCCCTTCCGCCGAGCATCCCATCCCCTTGTCCGGGTACGTGAAAGAAGGGGGATCCGCGTACGAGGAAGTGCGGACCGGCCAGTGGGGATTGTAGAAGGTCAGGTCGGACGGATGCTGGAGAAGGTCCATGTGGGTCTGCCAGTATGCCTTGATCGTTCCGACATCCCGCCAGTAGGGGCGGTCCTTGCCGGGGAGCACGTTCGTGGAGAAGTCGTAAGCCATGACACGAGTCCTCTTGAAAAGAGAGGGCAGGATGTCCCGGCCGAAGTCGTGGCTGCTGGCGGGGTTCCTGGAATCTTCGATCAGGGCCTGTTCGAGAAGCTCCCGTTCGAAAATGTAATTACCCATGGAAACATAGCTCCATCCGGGCTTTCCCGGGATTTCGGGAGGGTTGGAGGGCTTCTCCAGGAAACCGGTAACCACTCCGTCCTTGTCCGTGTCGATGCACCCGAATTGCCAGGCTTCCGCTTTCGGAACGACGTTGGCCGCGACAGTCAGGTCCGCTTTGTTGTCGAGATGGTAGGCCAGCATCTGCTCGACGTCCATCTTGTAGATGTGGTCTGCCGCAAAGATGCAGACCCGGTCTGCATCGAAAAGGGTAATCAGGTGGAGGTTCTGGAAAACGGCGTCCGCCGTACCGGCGTACCAGTGGTCGCCTGTCCACATCTGGGCGGGAACGTTCGTTACGAAGAAATCCCGTCCCCGGAGGGCCCCGCCAAATTGCCAGCCGCGATCGATGTGCTCGTTCAGGGACTGGCTCTTGAACTGGACCAGGACGTAGATGGAGAAAAGCCCGCTGTTGACCATGTTCGACAGGGCGAAGTCGACGATCCGGTACTTCGCCCCGAAGGGAACGGCAGGCTTGGCGCGGTACTTGGTGAGGGGCATGAGGCGTTCGCCTTTTCCTCCAGCCAGGACGATGCCCAGGACGCGACCGTATTTCCCGTAGATCATGAGGCTCCCCCCTTAGGATTCCTTCAGATCTGAAACTTCCACTCCCAGAAGTTCCAGGTAGAGCTTTGCATAGGCCAGCGCAGACGATTTCCAGGAAAAGTCCAGGGCCATTCCCCGGGCAACGAGCCTTTCCCACCGCCTGCGGTCCGAGTAGGCGGTTACCGCCCTTTCAACCGCGTGAACCAGCTCATCAGCAGTATAGTCGGAAAACAGGAAGCCGTATCCTTTCTGTGAACCGTCCGCATCGATGATCGTGTCGGCAAGGCCTCCCACGGCCCTCGCCACGGGGACCGTTCCGTACCGCAGGGCGATGAGCTGGGAAAGACCGCACGGCTCAAATAGGGAAGGCATGACAAGGATATCCGACCCCGCATAGGCCAGCCGGGCGATTTCCTCGTTATACCCGACGTAGGACCAAACCTTGCCGTCGAACCTCTCCGCCGCTTTCCGGATCCCCTCCTCGTACACCGTGTGCCCGCTACCCACGGCGAGGACCCGGCATCCCAGGCTGACCAGGCCCTGCACCGAGGCAAGCAGGAGGTCGATGCCTTTCTGTTCCACGAGGCGGCCGACCCACAAAAGCAGGGGAGATCCGTCGTCTTCCCAGCCCAGCCGCCGCAGGAGCGCCTTCCGGCAGATTTCTTTTCCCTTCATGCTGCCGATCCGGTAATGGGCCGGCAGTGCCGGGTCCGTTGCCGGGTCCCAGGTTTCCGTGTCGATTCCGTTCAGGATTCCGCGAAGTTTCTTCTTCTGGGAGGCCAGGACTCCGTCGAGCCCCATCCCTCCGTCCGGCGTCTGGATTTCCCAGGAGTAGCGCGGACTAACCGTGGTAAGTGCGTCTGCAGTGAGAATGCCCCCCTTCAGGAGGTTTACCTGGCCGTAAAACTCCAGGCCGTCCATGCCGAAAGAGGAGGGATCGAGGCCGTAACCCGCCAGCGCCTCCTGCGGAAGGATCCCTTGATGCGCCAGGTTGTGCAGGGTCAGAACGGTGTCCACGGCAGGCGCTATCTTTCGGTAATGCCGATGCCAGCGCAGGGCCACGGGGAGCATGGCGGTCGGCCAGTCGTGGACGTGAAAGATCTGGGGGTGCCAGCGGGATGCGGTGGCCAGCTCGAGGGCCGCCAGGCTCAGAAACGCGAAAGGCAGGGCGGAGGATTCGTCCAGGTCCATCGGGTAGATGGAGGGGTTCGAGAAAAGCTCGGGCTGCTCCAGCAGGTAAATCAAAACGCCGTCAAGCTCCGTCTTCAGGATGCGGGCGGAGTAGACGCGCCATTCGAGTGCCACGTGGACTGAAGCTCGGAGGCGCTTCAGGGGCAGCCGGTTCTTTTCGACATTCCCGAGCACGCAGGGATAAGCCGGCAGAAGGACACGGCAATCCAGCCCCAGTTTCCTGAGCGCTTTCGGCAGGGCTTGGACCACGTCCCCCAGCCCGCCCATTTTTGCCAAAGGGGCCATTTCCGAGGCCACGTGGAGGACCCGCGGCCTGATCGGCATGAAGAGTGGTTTTTCCATCAGGGTGACCACACCCTCTTTCAACGATCTAGAGACCTCTGAAGGCGATGCCGTAGGCCTTCTGGCAGTATTCCCTCACCAGCCGGTGAGTGTTGAAGACGCTGGCATTCAGCGCGATGGCGTTCTTCATCATCCAGACCCAGCGGCTGCGGTCCTTCTCGAAGGTCGGGATGACGCGGCGCTCGAGCTTTGAGTAGAAATCGCGGACATCCTCTTCGGATCGGTCGTCTTCGGTGCCCGGAAGGGGGATGGGACCGATCGACCATCCGGTCACATCCTCCAGGCAGCCTTCGATCCACCAGCCGTCCAGGACGGAAAAGTTCAGGACCCCATTGTGGGCGCACTTCATCCCGCTGGTACCGGAGGCTTCCCTGGGCCGGACCGGCGTGTTGAGCCAGACGTCGACTCCGCTTGTCATGAGGGAGGCGATTTCCATGTTGTAGTTGGGAAGAAAAACGACCTTCAGGGCCGGGGCCAGCTTTCGGGCAGCCCGGATCACCCGCTGAAGGACCCGTTTCCCTTCCTCGTCCCGGGGATGGGCTTTGCCCGAAAACACGAACTGGGCCCTGCCCGAGCAGATATTCGTCAGCTTCTCCATGTCCTGGAAGATCAAATCCGCACGCTTATAGGCCGCCGCCCTGCGGCCGAACCCGAAGGTAAGAAGGTCCGGGTCCAGCTCGATACCGGTTTCTTCGAGAACTCTCGCCAGCAGCCTCATTTTGGCCGCCTGGTGGGTTTTCCAGACCTCCTCGTCCGGCAAGAACAGGGCCTGGATCAGCCTGGAGGGATCCGCATCCCAGCCGGGGATCGCCTGGTCAAAAAGCTTTCTGAACCCGGAGCAGGTCCAGGTCCGGGAGTGGACCCCGTTGGTGATCGATTCGATTCCCGGGTTATGAAAAATCTCCCTGCTGACCTGGGCGTGCTTTCGCGAGACGCCGTTGACAAACCGGCTGAGCCGGAAGCCAAGGTCCGTCATGGAGACTCCGCCCGAGCCCATCATCTTCTGAAGCTGGTCTGCGAAGACCGGGGAAAGGACCTCGCGGACCAGCTCCATCGAAAAATGGTCGTGACCCGCGGAAACCGGCGTGTGGGTCGTGAAGACCACCTGGTTTCTGATTTTCTCCAGGTCCTCGTAGCCTTGTTCGCGCAGGAGCTCCAGCGTCAGAAATCCCGCGTGTCCCTCGTTCAGGTGAAAGGTCTCGAGGCGGCGGTACCCCAGGTCCCGGAGCATCCGAAGGCCGCCGATGCCGAGGATGACTTCCTGCGCCAGCCGGTACCGCTGGTCGCCCCCGTAGAGGACGGCGGTGAGGGGGCGGTCGTCCGGGTGGTTCTCCTCGAAATCGGTATCGAGGAAATACACCGGCACGGGAAAACCGGAAGCCCCTACCAGCTCGGTCATCCAGGCCCGGATTTTGACCGTCCGGCTGGAAATCTGGACGCTCACCTCGTTCGGCAGAAGATGAAGCGCCTGCTCCGGTTTCCATTCCTCCGGGGATTCGTGCTGCCAGCCTTCTTCGTCGATCGTCTGACGGAAGTAGCCTTTCCGGTAGAGAAGCGTAATGCCGGCCATGGGGACTCCCAAATCCGCGGCACCCTTGAGAATATCGCCCGCGAGGATCCCAAGTCCTCCCGAATAGGTTGGAAGTTCCGGACGAAGCCCGATTTCCATGGAAAAGTAGGCCACCGTCCGAAACGAGGGGTCCGTTTCCATCATTTTCCTAAGCGAATGCCCGATCGATTTCCCGTAATTCATCAAAGTCATGATCCATCCTCCTTGAAGCAGATCAGCGCTGGGCGGAAAAACCCAGCCGTCCGGCCAGTTCGTCCAGGACGGGAGAGCCAGGGAAATCCTTCCGGGCAAGCACTTCCCAGAAGCTTTCCTGCAGGGGGGGCAGGGGCAGCTCGATCGACAGACTGTCGGCCCGCTCGATTGCCTTCAAGGCCTTTTTCAGGGGTTCCAGGATGCCGCCTTTTGCCGCTTCCCGGAAGAGCCGAGCGAGTTTATCGACAAGCCTGGGGGCGAGCAGGGACAGTTCGGGTTTGAGCCCCATGGAATGGGCGTCCTCAAGGATGCTCTCCAGCAGGGAGTCGGCCTGCAGAAGCTCCAGCGCGTCCGGCGCGTTCCTGACGGTTTCGTCCAGCGTTTCCTGAACGGAAAAGGAAGCCGCGCTGGCCAGAAAAGGCGGAAGGGGTGCGCCGATGGCATTCAGCTGGACGATCAGCCTGCGGTGGTCGTCCACGATTTCCATCGCTTTTCGAAGGCAATTCAGTTCTGCTTTCCTTGATCGAGCCCTGGCCAGGTCATCCCGCTGTTCGGGAGGCAGGGAGTCGATTCCCCAGGGGCCAAGGGGAAAGGCCCGTTCGAGAAATTCCGTAAGTTGTTCGAGTGAACCGCGGAAAAACTTCTGCCTGAGGGCTTCCCGGTCATTGCTCCCGTTCGGGGAAAGCCGGCAGGTGTCATCGAGCCCTCCCGCTGAGAGGACGGCGTGGGATCCCTTCCAGGACATGCCGGTTCGGCGGTCGGTCACTGCCATATCCCCGAGGCGCAGGGAGAGTTCCCCGCCTTTCAGCACCTGTTCGGTCCGGGATACGTCATAGGCGAAAAAGGCCCCTTCCTGTCCCAGGATGGCCGAGGATGCGGCGATGTCCACCATTCGTCTGCTCTTGGGCAGGACCGCCTTTTCAAGGACGGCTTTCCCGTCTGGAAGATCCTGGCGGTTGCCCCGGGCGGCAGCGAGGTCTTCAAGGAAGCGTTTCCCAATCGCGCTTTCCAGTCCGCCGGCTCCCAGTTCCAGGGCGCGGAGTGCAAATCCAAGGACCAGGCGGGTCTCAAGCCCTGCCACGTCGTTGAAAAACCAGGCGCAGGAGGTGTACATGGCCATGCGGAGCCTCTGGCTCTCGAGAAGGCAAAGCAGGACCTTCCGGTCTGCGTCGGCGAGATTCCGCAGGTTTTCCCGGATCCACTGTTTTGCCGGTTCAGCCCCGAAAGAAAGCACGACTGAACGGTTCCGCAAATCCCAGGGGTCCAGGGCAAGACGGCCGCATTCTTTTTCAAACCGTTCGTCCAGAGCATCCCGGAGCCTGTCGAGCGCCTTTCTCAGCGGTTCTCTCCAGCGCTGGTGCCATCCGGGTTCTCCGCCGGTCCTGCAGCCGCAGTCGAACTTCCAGCGCTCGACGCCGTGAGGACAGGACCAGGAAGTGTTTTCGTGAATCCGGGCTTCCCATGCCGGGGGAGAGCTCTTCAGAAAGGCCCCAGGGCTTTCAAGGTGGATCCCGGGAATCTTCGAAAGGACCTCAAACGCCCTTGCCAGGGCCATTTCTCCGAATCGGTGATGGTGGCCGAAAGTCTCCCCGTCCGTCGCCACAACCAGGATCCGGTCCTCCCCATCATCCGGTAGATTTTTCAGCAGGCTTTCCGCGAGGCGGTCTCCGTTGTCCAGGAGGGTTCCGAAGGCCATTTCTCGGGACAGGGATTCCTGGTGGAAAAACACCGAGATCGTCCTGCCCGAGGGCAGCTCGACCCGGTAAGGCCTGGTGGCGTCTAGCCGGGCCCCTTTCGGGGTGTCTCTCCACGTTCCGTCCGGAGGCCGCACGGCAGCGCACTGGTGCGGAGACAGTAGAACGAACTGGATCCCGACTTTCGCCATTTCGTCAAGCGTACGAAGGTCAACAGCCATCTCCGGGAGCCACATCCCCGCGGGGGGCCTCCCGAAACGAAAGCGGAAATCCTCGGCTCCCCAAAGAACCTGAGTGTTGATATCCCGGTCCGGCGCCAGGGGGAGGATGATGTGATGGTATGCCTGGGCGATGGCATTTCCCCGGTCGGAATCACGGATTCGGGCTTCGACCTCCGGCTGATGGAGGGCCAGCCAGGCATGCAGAGTTGGCCCCACATTGAAGCTCAGGCTTCGGTAATTGTTCACGATCCTCCAGACCTTGCCGTCTTCCCCGAGCAGCCGGGCGGAGGCGTTGGGGGCGTAGCATTCAGCAGAAATCCGGTGGTTCCAGTCTCTCCAGGGTGAAGCAGACGGCTCGGGAGGAACCGTACCGAGCCAGGGATCTTCGCGGGCGGGCTGGTAAAAATGCGCATGAATCACAACGGCCCTCAAGATCGACCCCCCCCCCCGTCTTGCAGAACAGGCATTCTTCTGACCCTGAACGATTTTTATTATACGGTAGCTTCAGCGAAATCCCAATATTGACAAACAATGAAACGGAAAAAGCGTGCTACAAAATCCCTTAAAGATCACACTTAGAATGGATTGCGTGGTTCGGAGGCTTTTGTTACCCTAATAACATTGTTCCATCAGGGATGGATGAATCAGAAGGCATTTTTTTCTGTAAAAACGATTCACTCACCGTGCGGGAAGGGGGAGGTTCTTTTGGTCACAGCGGTCAGCGAGGTTTCAGAGAAAACAATGCAGATCCTGGAACCGTGGCGTGGACGCAGGGGGTTCCTGATCCCGGTTCTCCAGGCCGTGCAGCACGCCTTCGGGTATGTCCCGAAGGAGGCCATCGAGGTCATCTCCAGGGAGATGAAGATGCCGACGGCGGAGATCTATGGGGTTGTGACCTTTTATGCGCAGTTTCACCTGAAGCCGCGGGGACGTCATGTCATCCGGGTCTGCCGGGGGACGGCCTGCCACGTTCGGGGCAGCCTGCAGCTGCTGGAGAAGGTCAAGGAGATGCTGAAGGTGGAGGAGAACGGGACGACGGAGGACCTGCGCTTCACGCTGGAACCCGTGGCCTGCCTCGGGGCCTGCGGCCTGGCCCCGGTCATGATGGTCGACGAAGACACGCATGGGCGCCTCGTTCCCGATAAGCTCGGCCCCATTCTCGATCAGTATCTTTAGTGCCTGGGGGGTGTCATTTTGAAGATCACGAGCCTGGAAGACCTGAGAAAGATCAAGGAAAGCGCGACAGACCAGACATCGGCGCGCTCGGAAGGGCGCACGCGGATCATCATCGGCCTTGGGACGTGCGGGATCGCGGCAGGGGCCCGTGCGGTGATGGAGGCGGTCCTGGAGGAGCTTTCCAAGCGTGGGCTGAAGGACGTTTCGGTGGAAGGGACGGGCTGCATCGGGATGTGCCAGCAGGAGCCCCTGCTGGACGTGATCCGACCGGGGGAACCGCGGATCACGTACGGCCGAGTGACGGTGCAGGATGTGCCGCGGATCGTGTCGGAGCACCTGGTGAACGGGCGTATCGTGGAAGATCGGCTGATCGGCCGAGCGGACTAGGGGGGAAGCGAAGATGCCGACCTATCGGAGTCATGTGCTGGTCTGCGGCGGTACCGGCTGCGTGTCCAGCGGAAGCCTGAAGCTGCAGGAGAACCTGAAGGCCGAGCTGGCGAAAAAAGGGCTGGACAAGGAAGTCCTGGTGGTCCAGACAGGCTGTCATGGAATGTGCGAAGCCGGTCCCATCGTGGTGGTTTACCCCGAGGGGACTTTCTATACCCGCGTCCAGCCGGAAGACGCGGTGGAAATCGTTGAAGAGCACCTGTTCAAGGGGCGCGTGGTCAAGCGGCTTCTCCACAGGGAGGAGCTTAATGCGGAAGCGGTCGCCCATTACAATGAGCTTCCCTTTTACTCCAAGCAGCACCGGATAACCCTGAAGAACTGCGGCTACATCAATCCCGACAACATTGACGAGTACATCGGTCGAGACGGCTACCAGGGGTTGGCCAAAGCTCTCCTGGAGATGACACCGGACGACGTCATCAACGAGATGAAGATTTCCGGTCTCAGGGGCCGGGGCGGCGGCGGGTTCCCTACCGGGATGAAGTGGGAGTTCTGCAAGAAATCGGTGAGCGACAAGAAGTACACGATCTGCAATGCCGATGAAGGGGATCCGGGCGCCTTCATGGACCGGTCTCTCCTCGAAGGGGATCCTCATGCCGTCCTGGAAGGGATGGCGATCGGCGCCTACGCTATGGGGGCCGACGAGGGGTACATCTACTGTCGTGCCGAGTACCCGCTGGCGATCAAGCGGCTGAAGAGGGCCATCGCCCAGGCTGAGGAATACGGCCTGCTGGGCAAGAACATCCTGGGGACGAACTTCTCCTTCGAGCTGCACATCAAGGAAGGCGCCGGGGCGTTCGTCTGCGGCGAGGAAACGGCCCTGATGGCGTCGATCGAGGGAGAGCGGGGGATGCCCCGCCCAAGGCCGCCGTTCCCGGCGAACAAGGGACTGTGGGGCAAGCCTTCCAACATCAACAACGTCGAGACCTGGGCCAATGTTCCCCAGATCATCCTCAACGGAGGGGCCTGGTACGCGTCGATGGGGACGGAGAAGTCGAAGGGGACGAAGGTCTTCGCCCTGACCGGGAAGGTGAAGAACACCGGGCTGGTCGAGGTCCCGATGGGAACAACGATCCGTGAAGTCGTCTTCGACATCGGAGGCGGGATCATCAACGACAAGAAGTTCAAGGCGGTCCAGATCGGCGGGCCTTCGGGGGGATGTCTTACCGAACAGCATCTGGACCTGCCCATCAGCTACGAGTCCCTGACGGGAGCCGGCGCCATCATGGGTTCCGGCGGACTTGTCGTCGTGGACGAAGAGACCTGCATGGTCGACATGGCCAAGTTCTTCCTGGAGTTCACACAGGCGGAGTCCTGCGGGAAGTGCGTTCCCTGCCGCGAAGGCACCAAGAAGATGCTTGACATCCTGGTCCGGATCACGGAGGGGAATGGAAAGCCGGGCGACATCGAGAAACTGGAATACCTGGGGAACCAGATCAAGGAAGCCTCTCTCTGCGGCCTGGGGCAGACGGCACCGAACCCGGTCCTGACCACCCTTCGGTACTTCCGCCACGAATACGAGGCCCACATTAACGAGAAGAAATGCCCCGCCGGGGTCTGCAGCGCACTGACGAACTACGTCATTGACCCAGCCAAGTGCATCGGATGCACGAAATGCGCCAGGATCTGCCCTGTGGGTGCGATCAGCGGGGAAATCAAGAAACCGCATGCCATCGACACGGAAAAGTGCGTCAAGTGCGGCGCCTGCGCGGAGGCTTGCCCCGTGAAGGCCATCGCCCGGCGCTGACGAGGAGGTCGGGAAGAGATGCAAGGCATCGAAGCGATCATCAACGGCAAGAAGATCATCGCCGAACCCGGGATGACGATCCTCCAGGCCGCCCGGGCCAATGGGATCCACATTCCCACGCTGTGCGACCACCCGGTGTTGAAGCCGGTGGGCGCCTGCCGGGTCTGCCTGGTTGAAGTGGAAAAAAACCCCAAACTGTTGACGGCTTGCTCCACGCCCTTGAACCCCGGGATGGTGGTACATACGCATTCCCCGCGGGTCCTGGAAGCCCGAAGGGCCGTCGTGGAACTTCTCCTGGTCCGCCATCCGCTGGACTGCTTTTCCTGCTCCAGCAACGGGCAGTGTGAATTGCAGGACGTGGCCTACGAGCTCGGCATCAAGGAATCCCGGTTCGCCGACGAGGGAGACACCTGCCGGAGCTACGCCCTGGAGGACGCCAACCCCTTCTACGTACGGGACATGAACAAGTGCATCCTCTGCGGGCGCTGCATCCGAACCTGCGACAGCCTGGCCCAGGTCCATGCCATCGACTTCCAGAATCGCGGAATCAAAACGATGGTCCAGCCGCCGGTTGGGAAGGACCTGGAGAACTCCGACTGCACCTTCTGCGGGCAGTGCGTCCAGATGTGCCCGGTGGGAGCTCTCTCAGAGAAAACGTCGATCGGCCAGGGGCGTCCCTGGGAGATGGAAAAGGTCAAGACGGTTTGCTCCTATTGCGGGGTGGGTTGCGAGTTGAACATCCTGGTCAACAAGAAGACCGGCCGGATCGCCAACGTGAAGACCGACTACACCTCGCAGACTGCCTTGAACGAAGGGCGGGCGTGCGTGAAGGGACGCTTTGCCTGGCAGTTCGTGCACAGCGACGAGCGCCTGACAAAGCCCCTGATCAGGGAGAACGGCACGTTCCGAGAAGCCAGCTGGGATGAAGCCCTGAATGTCGTCGTGGGCCGCCTGGTCCAAATCCGGGAAGAGCACGGCCCGGACACCATCGGCTTCTTCTCCTCCGCACGGTGCACCAACGAGGAAAACTTCCTGCTGCAGCGCCTGGCGAGGGAGGTGATCGGCACAAACAACGTGGACCACTGTGCCCATCTCTGACACAGCGCCACAGTGAAAGGTCTCGGTGAGACCTTCGGAAGCGGTGCCATGACCAACGATTTTAAGTCCATTAAGCAGGCCGACGTGATGCTCGTCATCGGATCTAACACCACGGAAGCCCACCCGGTCCTTGGGGCGATGATCAAGGAACGCAAGCGGGCGGGTGCCAAGCTCATCGTCTGCGATCCCCGCAAGATCGAGCTGGCGAAGTACGCCGACGTATACCTCCGTCAGAAGAGCGGCACGGACGTGGCCCTGGTAAACGGGATGATGCATGTCATCCTGAGGGAGAATCTGCACAACGAAGCCTTCATCGCCGAGCGGGTCGAGAACTTTGACGCCCTGAAGGCGACGGTGGCAGCCTACACGCCGGAGAAAACCAGCGAGATCACCGGCATTCCGGCCGAACTGATCGAGAAGGCCGCGCGGATCTACGCGACCGGCCCGAACTCGGCCATTTTCTACACCATGGGGATCACGCAGCATGTCACGGGAACGAACAACGTCCGGACGATGGCTAACCTTGCCCTCCTTTGCGGCATGCTGGGCCGTCCAGGTACCGGGGTCAACCCGCTGCGGGGGCAGAACAACGTCCAGGGGGCCTGCGACATGGGCTGTTTGCCGGACGTTTTCACCGGTTATCAGAAAGTGTCTAACCCTGAGGTGCGGGAAAAGATGAAAGCGGCCTGGAATGGCATCGAGATGCCAGCGACGCCAGGCCTCTCGGTCGTCAAGATGATGGAAGCCGCAGGGAAAGGCGGAATCAAGGCCCTGTTCATCATGGGAGAGAACCCCATGGTCACCGACCCGGACACGCACCACGTCCGCCATTCCCTGGAGAAGCTTGACCTGCTTGTCGTCCAGGATATCTTCCTCACCGAAACGGCGCAGCTGGCAGACGTCGTCCTGCCCGCCGCGTGCTGGGCGGAGAAGGACGGAACGTTTACGAATACCTGCAGGACGGTCCAGAGGGTCCGAAAAGCCGTTGAGGCTCCGGGGGAGGCCCGGGCCGACTGGGAGATCCTCACCTCCATCGCACAGCGCATGGGCGCCTCGTGGACCTTCAAGAGCGCTTCGGAAGTGTTCGATGCCATCGCCCAGGTGACGCCGAGCTACGCGGGAATGAATTACGCCCGCCTGGAAGAGGGGCCCCTGTCCTGGCCGTGCCCGACGCCGGACCATCCGGGAACGCCGATCCTGCACACGGCGAAGTTCGCGCGGCCGAGCGGTAAGGCGACGTTCTCGCCCTGCGAGTGGAAAGCCCCCCACGAATGGCCGGACGAGGAATATCCGTTTTTGGCAACCACGGGCCGGCTGCTTTACCACTACCATTCCGGCAGCATGACCCGGAGGAGCGCGCCGGGCGAGTTCGTGAAGGAACTCTACGTGGAGGTCAACCCGAACGATGCGGCCCGGATGAACCTGTCAGAAGGCGACAGCGTCCGCGTGACCTCCCGCCGCGGCTCTCTCGAGGGCAAGGCGAAGATCACCGACCGTGTTCCGCCCGAGATGGTGTTCCTGCCGTTCCACTTCGGGGAAGCTTCCGCGAACATTCTCACGGCGGCCGTCATCGACCCGGATTCCGAGACGCCGGGCTACAAGATCAGCGCGGTCAGGGTGGAGAGGGTGGAGAAGGCCTAACGGTTCTTTTTAACCGATTGAAAGCGGCTGGACCGGGAGATCGAGGCCCGATCCAGCCGCAATAACGTGAAAACAAAAGGAGGAGAAAAAGGATATGAATTTCAAAACCCCCGTGGAGCTGGCGAAGGCCGCCTGCGCCACTGCCAAGGTTAAGTGTGCCTGGACGGTACCGCAGATGATGATTATGGGCCTGCTTGCCGGGGCCTATATCGCCTTCGGCGGTTTCCTTAACACCGTCGTGACGCAGGACCTTGCCAAATACGCCGGTGTCGGCGTGACGAAGTTCCTTGGAGGAGCGGTCTTCTCGGTCGGACTCATGCTCGTCGTCATCGCGGGCGGCGAGCTGTTCACCGGCAACTGCATGATGCCCCTTGGCGCCCTTGCCGGCTGCGCTCCCATGAGCGGCATCCTGCGCAACTGGTTCTGGGTCTACATCGCGAACTTTATCGGATCCATCCTCGTTGCCGTGATCGTTTATCTTTCCGGGCTCGCCACCGGCCCCGTCGGGGCTAACGCCCTCAAGATCGCCGCTGCAAAGATGAGCCTTCCCATGGACCAGGCTTTCTTCCGCGGCATCCTCTGCAACTGGCTTGTCGTCCTCGCGGTGTGGATGAGCATGGCAGCCACTGACATCATTGGCAAGATCTTCGCCATCTTTTTCCCGATCATGGCCTTTGTCGCCTCCGGCTTCGAACACAGCATTGCCAACATGTACTTCATGGCGGTCGGGATCTTTGTCAAGGGCAACGAGGCCGTCGTATCGGCCGCCGAGCTGGCCCCCGACAAGCTGGCAGCCGTTAACTGGGGAGGATACATCCACAACCTCGTACCTGTCACCCTCGGCAACATGGTGGGCGGCATTCTCTTCGTTGCCGTCTTCTACTACCTGGTCTTCAAGCAGAACCTGGAGAAGATGGACTAAGGTGGACCGGAAAGGAACAACGGAATCGATCGGCGGGAGCTGGGTCCTTCCAGCTTCCGCCGTAATTCTTGGGGGCGGCCGGGGAAGGCGGATGGGGGGAAACAAGCTTTTCCTTTCCGCCGGTGAGACTTTGCTGATTGAGAGAGTCCTTGGTCGCGTTATGCCCTGCTTTCAAGAAACGCTGATCATCGTGGGGCCAGATGACCTGTATAGCCTGGAAAAGCTCCTGGAATCGACCCGGCGTTGCTATCCAGTCCGTATCGTACCGGACACCGAACCCGGAAAGGGCCCTCTGGAGGGACTTGCCACTTCACTAGAGGCGATCAAGACCCAGTGGGCCTTCGTGATCGGCTGTGACATGCCGCTTGTCCAGGAGGCCGTCATTCGGGTCCTCTGGAACGCCCGGACACCGGAAAGCCAGGTGGTCTGCGCAAGACTGGGCGGTTTTCTCGAGCCTCTGCACGCCTTCTACTCGGCCTCCTGCTTGCCGGAGGCCAGGAAAGCCCTTGCCGCCGGCGAGAGGCGAGTCAAAAGCTTTTTTGACGGGGTCGTCCTGACCGTCGTGGAGGAGGAAGACTTCCGGTCCCTTCCGGGCTACCGGCGATCCTTCAGCGGCGTTAACACGCCGGGCGAACTCCTTCGGCTGCTGAATCCGGGACTTCCCTAATTCTGACTGTAACCAAGAACCCTCTCAGGAAAGGTATAGATATTCATCCGCCCTTCCCGGGCGAAGCCAATCAGGGTGACTCCTCCCTGTAAAGCAGCAGCCACTCCATTGGCCGTTGGGGCAGAAACGCTTGCTACCAGGGGAATTCCCGCCCCGATTGCCTTATAGACCATGTCGGCGGGCAAACGGCCCGAAACCGCAAGAAAACAGTCAGAAAGGGGCACGCCCTGCATCAGGCCCCATCCGACGGCCTTGTCCACCGCGTTATGACGCCCCACATCCTCGACCCGGAAGCGAACATGCCCTGTAACGGAGCCAAGCAAACCCACGTGGACGCTTCCGGTTCTCCGGAAAAGCGGGGCTTCGGCCAGCTCGGCGATCGCCCCCTGCAGAGTTTCGAAGGGCAAGCTCCATTCGAGGGGCAGGGCGCCCGGCCTCTCTTCCCGGACGTGCTCTCCTTTGACCATGCGGGTTGAGGCGGTGGAGAGAAACCTCGAGTTCAGGGGGATCCCTTCCCAGGCCACCTTCCGAAAGACCCGAACTCTTCCTGGTTCAATACAGACTGCGTCAACATCTTCCATAGACCGGATCATCCGCCGGCAGGCCAGATGGCCCAGGGCCCATTCCTTTTCAAAGCCCCGTGTCAAAATGACCTCGGCTTCTTCCTTCCCATCCACTTCCAGGACGAGGCTGTTTTCAACAAGGATTTCGTCAGAAATCTTTTCGAACGTTCCGTCGGCATAGGCACGGACGATTCCCATTCGCAAAACAGGTTCTTCCATGGCAGGAACCTCTTTCCCAAGGCGTTCGGAATAGCAAAATTTGCAGTATAATCATATCGGAAAGTCCCCTGCGGTGCCCGTGTTTGTTGGGTGAGTCTTGAGCCAACAGAATGAACACAGGGAATCACGTCCGTTCCGGAGGAGAAGGCACCTTGCCGGTGTCATCGAATCAAAGGTTCGGCAGGTTCCCCCCCTCTCGAGGAGAGGGTCAAGGCTCTCGAAACACGACACTGCGGGGTTCTTTTTTGGCACCCCCCCGGGAGGGATTCCCTTGAAGCCCGTTCTTCCTCCTTTCTGGCACCCAGCCTTTGCTCACGCGTTCATCCTCGATTGGGACGGCGTCCTCGCCGAAACCCGCCTCGACTTTTCCCCGATTCGAAACCGCTATTTCCATGGGAAACGCGTTCCGCTGCTGGAGGCTGGCCTTTTGCTACCGCCAGAAACCCGCCGCGAACTGGAAAAAGACATTTACGAACTCGAAATGAAGGGGGCTGCGGCTGCCGAGCCCGTGCCCGGTGCACCCGACCTGCTGGATTGGCTGGATAGCCGCGGGATTCCATGGGCCGTGGTGTCACGAAACTGCCGGGATTCCATCGACCTGGCCGCCAGGAAGGCGGGCATCCGCCTGCCCCGGGTTGTGCTGAGCCGGGACGAAGAGCCGGTGAAGCCCCACCCGGAAGCCCTCTGGAAAGCCGCCCGCCTGCTGGGAATCGAAAGTTCCCGGTGCGTCATGGTGGGTGATTTCATCTACGACTTTGTCGGAGCCCGCCGGGCAGGGATGCGTGCCCTGCTGGTCCAGAGGGAGGAGCCCGCCTGGCTGGAATGGGTTGACCATGCCTGTCCAACCGTTTGGGAGCTGCTTAGGGAGCTTGAGTCGCCTTCTCCCTGGGTTCCCTGGGAATACCGTTCCCTCGCGGAACGTAAAGGAACCGCCTGGCTGGAGAAGGCCTGGGAATTGAGGGTCCAGGTACCTTCCGACTGCCTGGACCCCGCAGATTATGTGTACCGGGCGGCTTCCCTGGGCATCGGTCATTTTGCGGTAGAGCCGGGGCTCTCTCTTTCGGTTTCCCGCTGGAGAAACTCTCTCCCCCTCGGACGGGAATGGCTCGGGGAACCGCTTTCTGCCGCCCTTTCCTCCTTCCTGTCCGCGCGCTTTCCCATGACGGTCGTCTCTGAAGGGGCCGGGGGGCTCGAGCTTCGGCAAGAGGACCTGGAATCCTCTCTGGAAGAGGTCCTCCAATAATGGAAGAAGGGCGGCTCTGGACCGATGAACCCTTCGGGGAAAAGACAGAGGGGCATGCCTGGGAAGTGCCTCTTCCTGAGAGGATGAGGCCCAGGAAGCTGGAAGAGTTTGCGGGACAGGACCACCTCGTCGGCCCGGATGCCCCGCTGAGGCGCCTCCTCGAAAAAGGAAGCGTCCCGAGCTGTATCCTCTACGGCCCTCCCGGGGTGGGGAAGACTACGCTGGTACGCCTGATGGCCGTCGTGACAGGCCGAAGGCTTCTAGAAATCAACGCTGTGACCGCCAAAGTTTCTGACCTGAGGGACCTCGTACTGGAAGCCCGCCGGACCAAGGCGGCAGATAGGGGAAAAAGCGCTGTTGCCTTTGTGGACGAGATCTACCATTTCAACCGGCAGCAGCAGAACGTCCTCCTTCCCGCGGTGGAGAAGGGCGACCTGATCCTGGTGGGAACCACTACCGAAAACCCCTTTTTCGAGATCAACAAGACGCTGCTTTCGCGGATGGTAGTTTACGAAATGAAACCGCTGCCGAAAGAGGCGATCGAGGTGTTGCTCCGCAGGGCGCTGGAAGACCGAAAACGGGGGCTCGGCGGTCTTGAACTGAAGGCGACGGATGGAGCAATTTCGATGATTGCAGCCAAAAGCGGGGGAGACGTTCGACAAGCGCTGATCCGCCTGGAAACAGCGGCAGTTTCCGTCGCAGCCGGCGGCGGAATGCTTCTTGACGAGGCCGCAGCGCAAAAGCTGCTCGGGTCTGCGATCCAGAGGTACGACCGGGCTGGAGACGACCATTACGCCGTGATCTCGGCCCTCATCAAGAGCATGAGGGGATCGGATCCCGATGCGGCCGTTTATTGGCTGGCCAGGCTTCTCGCCGGGGGAGAGGACGTCCGGTTCATCGCGAGGCGAATTCTGATTTTTGCCGCGGAAGACGTTGGGTTGGCTGACCCCCAGGCGCTGGCGGTTGCCGCTTCTGCGGCCTATGCATGCGACTTCGTCGGCCTGCCCGAAGCACAGCTGATCCTATCCGAAGCGGTCCTATACATGGCAACCGCTCCAAAGAGCAACAGCGCCACTGCGGCTATCGGCGAAGCCCTGAAAGCCCTGGATTCAGGAGACCTGCAGGAAGTTCCGGCGCACCTGAAGCCAGGAGGAGAGGGGTACCTCTATCCCCACGATGACCCTCGGCACTGGGTTCCCCAAAAATACCTCAACGAGCCGAGACGGTTCTACCGACCGGGGAACATCGGCTTTGAGACACAGCTTGCCGAGCGGATGAAGCGCTTCTGGAAGCGGTTCCTGAGGGAGGAAAGCTAGAGGGACATGAGGGTGACGCCTGCCGCCACGAGCGCAATGCCCGAGATCAGGCGGGGCGTGAGTTTTTCCTTCAGGAAGAGCGCCGCGAACGCGGCGGAGAAGAAGGGACGCGCCGAGGCCGCACACGTAGCAACGTCGACGGTGATGAATTTCTGGCTGTAGGTAAAAAGCAGGTTTCCCACCGTCAGTCCGAGGGCCCCGGCTAACATGGCTTCGAAGAGAACCCCCCGGGAGGATGCCTTGGGGAACACCTTGTGGTCGTGGATCCAGAAGACAGCCCAGGATCCGCAGAGAACCGAGAGGGACCGCCACCACTCCAGCTGAGGAACCGGGAGGCGGTCCATGAAAAGCCGGTTGGAAATGATCCCGAATGTCCAGCAGGACATGCAGAGAAATGCATAGGCCAGGCCGATCCGGAAATCTCTCTTGGAAAGAGTCGGCCGGTCTTCCCGCTCCGGCCGGGGAGAAAGCAGCACCAGCCCTGCGACGATCAGGACTGCAGAGCCGAAGACCACCGGCGAGGCAGGTTCGTCAAGGAAAATCCAGGCAGCCGGTACGGCCAGCAGCGGATAGGCCGAGGAAATCGGCACTCCCAGCGCGACTCCCAGCCTGTGAAGCGAGGCGAAATAGAACAGGTCGCCTGCCACCAGCCAGATGACGCTTCCCCCGAATACCGCAGCCAGCAGGGGAAGGGGGGGAACGGAAAAAGCGCTTTTCCCCAGGGTAAAAAAAAGGAAGGCTCCAGCCGTCAGGGTGGAGCCTAACGTTCGTACCGCGCCAAGGGCCGTATAGGAAAACTGGTTGATTCCCCTTCGGTAGAGAACAGGCGCAAAGGCCCAAACAATCGCGGAAAGGAGGGCGAGACCGAATCCCGCCAGGAAATTCGCCGGCAAGGCGGTGATCCCTTATTCCTCTTCTTCCTGTGCGGCGATCCGTGCCGCGTGCTCCGGATGTTTGCTAATATAGTTCAGAAGGGCCGCTTTCGAATTTTCCAGGTGCCTGCGCATTGCCTCCCTTGCCCTGGCGCAGTCCCGGGCCAGAAGGGCATCGATCACTTCGAGATGTTCCTGGCATGTGGCGCTCAGCCGGACATTTTCGATTGAATAATGGCGACACAGGTGAATCATGTCGGCCACGTTGTCCAGAGTGAGATTCAGGAAACGGTTGCCTGTTGAATCACGCAGGAGCGCGTGAAAGCGGCGGTCCTCGGCCAGGAAAAGATTGGGATCCCCCTCATCGGAAAACCGGCTGAATCTGTCCTTGAATTTCTCAAGTTCCTCGATGGGAGGATTCTTGCAGGCGTGTTCAATTGCCATGACTTCAAGGGCGGTGCGCAGGTCGTAAAGGTCCGAGGCGTCCTTGGCCGTCGGCAGCGTGACAAAGGCCCCCCGCCGGGGTATAAGGGTGATCAGCCCGGTTTGAGCAAGCTGCCGAATCGCCTCCCGAACCGGTGTTCTTGAAACGGCAATCCGGTCAGCGAGGTCGACCTCCGAAAGTCTTTCCCCGGGAGGGATGATACCGTCCACGATGGCTTCCTTGATTTTTTCATAGACGATCTGCCGCAGATCAACGTTTCTAGCAGGAGAAAGCGGGTCGTTGAACATCGTGTTTTTCCCCTCTCCACGGAAGTTTGACCTATCTCTACGCTCGTATACTATCCTCAAAATACAGCTCTCGTCAAGAAAACCCCCAGAAAAGCCCAGAATAAATCCCACCCCCCTGAAGAGAGGTGGGATCCGAAGCGGATCACTTTCCGGCGCAATCCCGGTTCACTTTATCTGTCCAGAGAGCGAGAGCATAGATTGCATCCGAGAGCCGGTTGATGTAGGCGTAAGCCTGGTCTGACAACTGCCCTTCCCTGAAGAGTTTTACAGCCGCCCGCTCCGCCCGGCGGGCCACCGTCCTCGCTTGATGCAGTGCGGCGCCGGGGATGGAATCGCCCGGGCGGACAAATTGGAAGGTTGTTCCTACGACCTCTCGCGCACGCGCGATGATTCCCTCCAGGCATGACGGGTCCGGTTCTGGAAGGCCAGGGTAGAGGGCCAGGTATCCCATGACCAGCCCGAGATTCGCCTCAAGATCGAAAAGTTCTTTCCGGATCTCTTCGCTGCAGGCCGTCGCCCTGGCCATTCCCAGGTGCGCCTGGCACTCGTCCAGGGTGCCGTAGGTTTCCACACGGGGATGGTCCTTCGGAACCCTTTCGTTGTTGCCCAGGCTTGTCATCCCTTTGTCTCCGCCTTTTGTCGTGAGCCACGTGTTTTCCAATAAATCCCCCCCTTTCCCCTCCGCGGCGTTTTCCCGATTTAACGAGAGCCGTGACACCCTTCGCAGCATCCTCCGCAACTGTGGGAATCGCAGGTTTGACCGCCGCTCAGGACGGTAAACGAGAAACGAAGCATGGCGTCCGCGATGAGGCCGGAAGGCAGTGCCTGGTATCCTTGGTCCTCGACCATCACGGTGCGGCAGGAGACAGGGAAACCCGCCTTATCGCTGCATGTCCGGCAGGGTTCGTAGGTCACCTGGAGGCCGAGGATTTCATCCAGATCGCGTTCCGGAAGGCCTTCTTCCGGACAGCTGAAAGTAACGCGGTTCATCATCCGGATGTTGTCAGCATTCGGGGTTTCCATGACGGCTTCCTGGAAGACGAGCCGAATGTCCAGCTTGGCGAGCTTCGGTGCCATCTGGGCACAGAGTTTCTTCAGCGTTGAACCGGTTTGATGGGTTGGTTCGCATTGGATCTGATCAAATAGATAATGACGAATAATGATGTCTTTCAAAAAGACCCCTCCTAAGGGAAATTTAGATCCTGCCCCCAAAAATCTTTTCTTCCGGCACTTCGACGAAGACGGCTTTTGCCTCAACGCAGGTTTCTCCGCTCTCGCTTTTGATCGTGGCCTGGGTGTGGAATTTCCGTCCTTCCTGCCTGGTCAGCTCCCCCCTGGCCTCATAACGGCTGCCCGCAAGGACGCCCCTCAAAAAGCGAACGGAAAGATTCGCCGTTACGCTCCAGGTCCCTGTCCTTCTGCGAGCAGCCCAAGCCATGGCATCATCGCAGATGGCTGTAAGGATGCCGCCGTGGACGATTCCCCGAAAACCGCACCAGGAGAGATCAGGAACAAACGGGATCACTGTCTGGTTTGCTGCTTCATCCCAGAAAATCCTGACTCCCAGCGATTTCGGATTGATTCCCGCCCTGTCGCAGACAAAACAGCCATTTGATCCCGGCAGTTCTTCCATATGGTCCCCGTCCTTCCATCTTCAGCCCTATGTCGCCCTTCCCGAAATTCTGGACAAGCAACGCGTGGTATGCTATACAAATGCCGCTGCCGGAGTGGCGGAATGGTAGACGCAGCGGACTCAAAATCCGCCGGGCCTCGGGTCTGTGGGGGTTCGAGTCCCCCCTCCGGCACCATAGGACTATTTTCAAGGGAATCCCTCGATTTAACAATCAGGGATTCCCTTAGTTTTTGCATGAATATTCGCTTCACTTATGAAAGGCTATAAGCTGCAGTTATGGCGGACAGTGATAGGCAAGGTTAGATCACGTGAATGTTGCAACTAGTCTGGAAGGGTCGACGAAATAGATAAAAAGAGAACGAAGTCGAATGTAAAGATTAATGAAGATAAGTCTCGACAAAAGGTAGTGCAGGCTGGGGAGGAATGGAGGAGAAGTCTTTCTGAAGAGAGAAAGAAGATGCGAAGCATAGGACGGGTTGTAGCCGGTCAGAGACAGCCTCCCCTCGCGTCCCTCCTTCAGGCAAACGCCTTACGGAGGATCTTATTTCGTTTGGATTCTTAGGTGAGGCAACGTTTCTCCTTCGTTTGGATTTTTCGTGAGGCAACGCGCTGTCTGGACTTTCGAAGCGGGCGAGGGTAGAATTTGGGCTCGTAGCCCAGAGCTACCGAAGGAGGGGATCCGATGGTTTCCTGCAAAAAAATGATTCTCCTGTCTGTCCTTTCGGCGTTTATCCTTGCAATGGCCGCAGGCGCGGCCCTGGCGGGGGATAAGATCGGTGTCATCGAACCCCAAACGGTGCTTTCCCAGCACCCGAAGATGCCGCAGGTGAAGAAACAGATCCAGGCGATGCTCCAGAAGAAGCAGGAAGAAGCCAAGGCCGCGATTGAGAAGGAAACGGATAACGAAAAGAAGGCCGAGATCTACCAGACGAAAAAGAACGAAGCGGCTGCCGAGGAGCAGAAACTCATGGCTCCTATCCTGAAGGACATGGACCAGGCGATCCGGAACGTAGCAAAAGCTAAGGGATTGACGGTTGTCATCGACGTCGCCCAGGCCCTGATGGGCGGAGTTGATATTACCAACGATGTCATCGCCGAACTGAAGAGAACGGCCGTAAACTAGGGGACCTCCTTACCAGGAAGGCAAAGAAGACAGAAGATAGCCCCCGGTCACTGACCGGGGGCTATCTTCACGAACGTTTACCCCCCGGTTATGCCTAACTCATTTCCAAAGGTAGAATTCAAGTATGAGAACTGTGACGGGTTCTTCCGCGAAAGGAGGGGCAGACCGTGACTGCAAGAAAGCTGATCGTCCTTTTTGCCCTGCTGGCTTCCGTGGTTTTCGGCAAATGGGGCATCGACCTGCTTCCCCCTCAGGGGAAGAGCCCCGTTACCGAATCGGCCGCCACTGGCGACGAGGTCCTATCGCGCCTGTTTTCGGAGCGGAAAAGTTCGGTCCAGGTCCAGGGGGCGGGTGTGGTCCGGAAGCTGCTCCCGGATGACAACGACGGAAACCGTCACCAGCGTTTCGTTGTTATCCTTGCGACGGGGCAGACGCTGCTTGTCGCCCACAATATTGACCAGGCTTCGAGGATCGAGGGGCTCAAGGTCGGAGACCGGGTGGAATTCCGCGGAGAATACGAGTGGAACCCGCAGGGCGGCGTGATTCACTGGACTCACCGGGATCCGTCGGGCCGCCACCCCGCCGGCTGGATCAGGCACAACGGCCGGACTTACCAATGAACCGGGAAACCAGGACAGTTGATGCCTGGAATGAGGATGCCCAGTATTTTCATGTCGTTGCTGATGTTCTGTCCAGGAACCACATGCCCGTTTTCACCGCCCTTTACCTGGCCTGCGGCCTGAGCAACGTCCTTGACGGCCTCGTCGCACGCAGGACGAGCACACAGGGCGCCATGGGCGCACGGCTCGATTCGCTTGGTGACGTGTTCAGGTTCGCGGCGATTTTTGGATCCTGGTCCTGAAGGCTTGGGATGCACTAAGCCCTTCCCTGCCATGCATCCTCGGAGTCGTTCTCATTCGGCTGGTGAACATGGGAATCGCAGCTTGGAAATTCCGGCTTGTCGTATTGGGCTTGCATCCCTGGGGCAACAAGCTGACGGGGGTGTTGGTGAACTTTAGCCCGCTCCTGCTTATGGTATGGAACCCTGCAGGAGTTCTCTTCACGGCCTGTTTGATCTGTCTTCTTGCAGCCTTGGAGGAAACCGCGATCCACCTGACTTCAAACAGGATCGATTTGAATCGGAGGAGTTTTTTCGCTAAGGACTGATTCCCTGCCGGTCGGGGGAAGCCGGCTTGGATAAGTTGAGCGGTAGCCTTTTACCTGGAGGGTTTTTCCAGGTGCAGAGTGTAGGCGAACCGGTTTCCGAAAAAGGCCTTTTTAATAAAGCCCGTCCGTTCGCAAAGCCCTTCAACTGTCTGTCGTCCCTGGAAATGGGGATCGAAAATGACCTCGGTGACGGAGAGAACCCCGCCGGGCTTCAGGGCGAAGAAGAGCTCGGCCAGGGCCCCCTCCCGGTCGGGTATTTCTCCGAGAACGGTAACCAGCAAGGCAATGTCGAATTGGTCCTGCCCCAGTTTCCCTTCCCCGATTCCAGCCTGCAACGTGCGGATGTTTCCGAGGCCGAGGACTGTGGCTTTTTTCTTGACCCTCTCAAGCATACCTTGCTGGATATCCATGGCGACAACCTGTCCGCCCGGGCCGACGTTTTCGGCAAGCGGAATGGTCAACCGTCCCGGGCCACAGCCGGCATCCAGGATCTTCATCCCGGGTCGTAAGCCCAGTTGCCCGATGATAACCGCGGCGCGACTGGTTTTCGTGAAGGGGTTGTCAAGCTCGACCATCCACCTGAGCCATACGGGGCAGGGGAGAGAGTGACGGCGTGAATGCAGCCGCCAAAGAAAGAAGACAAGGATGAAGAAAACGATGATGCCCACGGTGATTTTCACGGTTTACCCCCTCGAGCCCAGGGATGTTGGGGAGATTTCCCTGTTTCCTATGATATTCGATCCTGCAGCCGTTGTATGATGAGGGGCACAGCAACTTCCATTCTCAACCAAAAGGAGGGATGAAAGGGTGAAGGGATTGAAGCGCAGGGGGCTCCAGGCCCTGGTTTTCGGGTTCGTTTTCACGGTCCTGGTCATTGGGGCGGCAAGCGCCCAGGCGGATTGGCCAGCAGTTGTCCTTTCAAGGGATGGAACCCCCATTTCCTACGAGGTTCATGGTACTGGAGAACCGACCCTGGTTTTCGTCCACGGCTGGAGTTGCGATGCCCGCTACTGGCGGGAGCAGGTTCCTTATTTCTCGAAAAAGCACCGGGTTGTCACGGTCGACCTAGCAGGGCATGGTCATTCCGGGATGGGACGTGAGCGCTACACGATGGCTTCTTTCGGTGAGGACGTAAAGGCCGTAACGGAAACGATCGGGAGTCAGACCGTGATCCTTGTGGGGCACTCGATGGGGGGATCCGTGATCGCGGAGGCTGCCCGCCTCATGCCGGAGCGGGTGATCGGCCTCGTGGGTGTCGATACGCTCGAGAACGTCGAGTACCCGATGACAAGGGAGGAGTTCGGGGCGATGATCTCCCCTTTCGAGAAGGATTTCGTTTCGGCCTGCCGCCGGTTCGTTGGCGAAATGATGGTCCCCGGATCCGATCCCGCCCTTCGGGACTGGATCCTCGCCGATATGTCCTCCGCGCCTCCAGCCGTGGCCATAAGCGCGATGAGGGAGATGCTGTCGCAGTATGTCTCCGGCGAAGCGGCAAGGGTGTTCGAAAGCCTGCCGATCCCTGTCATAACGGTGAACGGCAGCCTATGGCCGATCGATTACGCGGCAAACCGCAGGCACATGTTTTCATACGACGCCATCGTCCTGGAAAAAGCCGATCATTTCCTCATGCTCAACCGGGCAAAGGAATTCAACCGGGCACTGGAGAAGGCAATCCTCGAGCTGGCCAGGTCCAAGGGGCAGTAAAAGGAACGGAAGGATTGAGTATTTTTACGTGGACTAGGCGGGCTGTCGAGGGTAGACTTTAACCCGCAATACGGAAATATCCAGAAGGAAGGTGTTTGTTTTGATGGTTTCAATGAAGAAGGCGGTTCTTTTCCTGGTCCTGGTCGGCTTTATCCTGTCAATGGCTGCGGGAATTGCCCTGGCCGAAGAGAAGATCGGCGTGCTCGAGCCGCAGAAAGTCCTTTCCCAGCACCCGAAGATGGCCCAGGTCAGCAAGCAGGTCCAGGCGATCGTGCAGAAGAAACAGGCCGAAGCCAAGAGTGCGATCGAAAAGGAAAAGGACAACAAGAAGAAGGAAGAGATCTACAAGACGAAGCGAAATGAGGCCGCAACGGAAGAACAGAAACTGATGGCTCCCCTGTTCAAGGACATCGATCTCGCCATCCGCTCGGTGGCCAAGGCCAAGGGGCTGACCGTGGTGATCAGTAAGACCCGGGTTTTTGTCGGCGGGGTGGACATCACGGAAGACGTGATCCGGGAATTGAAAAAGAAAGCCCAGTGATCCTGGAAAAACAGGCCGGGCAGGCTAATCGAAGGGGGATGAAGGTGGAAGATGAAAATCGTTGTTCCGCAGGGCTTTCGCAAAGGTGCTGGACACTACGTCCCGGGAGTTATTTCGAACGGGATGCTCTATATTTCAGGACAGCTTCCGGTTGATCCCGAGACAGGCATGATGCTGGAGGGCTCAGTGGGCGCACAGGCGAAACAGGCCCTGGCCAACGTGGAGAGAATCCTGCTGGCGGCGGGGCTCACCAGGGAGAATGTCGTCCAGTGCAGGATTTATGTTCCCGATGTGGCGTACTGGGACGAGGTGAATGCGGTGTATGCCGGGTTTTTCGGTGCCCACAAGCCGGCTCGCGTGGTTGTGCCTAGCAGAAACCTGCACGGCGGAGCGCTTGTGGAAATCGAAGCAATCGCCGAAATGGAGACCGAGTAACAAATCTGCCGCCGGGACCCGGGGCATGACAAGGACCCTGTTGCCTGGCGTCCATGGGGCAGCGGACATCAGGCTTGATCTTGCCGTCCAAGGAAGGACTGTGCTGAACGGGCTCTTCCCGTTTGAAGGACGATAAGTCTCTTTGCGGGCCAACCCGGTTCCTGGCCCAAAAGGACGGGTCTGCCGAATAAACACGACCCCAGAGGCTTCGCTGGTTTTCCATTCCCAATCGCTTCCCTCCCGCTATTTCCCCCAGGACCATTTCCTGCCCGGGCCGGGGAAAAAGGCGATTTTCAGCTCAGTGAATGGTACCCCCTCCCCCTGCCGTTGTGTTAATCTAGGGTGACTTTTCCCTGGGGGTTCGCCCGATGATTCCAAAAAGGTCCATGCTTCTTGCGGATACGGCACTTTTAGGGGTGGCCCTGTTCTGGGGCGTCGGTTACGTCGCCGTGAAGGCTGCCCTGGAAAGCTTCACCCCCCTTTGGCTGCTGGTGTTCCGGTTCATTCCGTCGTTTCTCTTTCTATCCCTGATTTTCCGCCGCCGGATGGCTGCGCTCACGCTACCGGCCGCAAGGTCGGGCCTGCTGGCGGGGTGCATCCTTGCGATGTCGTTCCTGGCCTCGACGACAGGATTGGTTTTCACCACCGCCGGGAAGCAGGCCTTCATTACGACGGCCTACGTTGTCCTTGTCCCTCTTCTTCTGTGGGGCGCGACGAGGCGTTTCCCAGGGGTCGGGGCATTCTTCTCGGCCCTGCTCTGTTTTGCGGGGGTGTCCTTCCTTACGCTCCAGGGAGATTTCTCCATCGGTCTCGGAGACGGACTCAGCCTTCTCAGCGCTTTTTTCCTCGCGCTTCACATGCTGGTGGTCGAACGGTCCGTGCGGGATCATGACCCCGTGCCGCTTGCCGTCATCCAGATCGGGGTTGTGGGTTTCGCGGCCCTCTTCCTGGCCCCCTTCCTCGAAAAGTTCCCGGTCCAGGTTTCCCCGGCGGCCTGGGCGGCACTTGCCTACAACATCTTTCTGGGCACGGTGTTTGCCCTGGTGACCCAGAACGTGGCCCAAAGGCACACGACATCCACCCACACGGCACTGATCCTCAGCCTGGAAGGGGTGTTCGGGGCCGCAGCGGGGGCGATGGTTCTCGGGGAGATCTTTACCGGGAGGATGATCGCCGGATGTGCCCTCATCTTCATCTCGATCCTCGTCACGGAACTCCTGCCGCTCAGGCCGGCCCCGGCGGCTGTGCCAAGCAAGAGCCGTCTCGGTGGAGCGCGGGTAGAAATCGAGGCACTTGCAGAAAAAGATGCGGTGTGAGGGGTAGGGAGGAATCATATGCTTTTTAGCGATCTCCCCGTTTTGACTTTCCATAACCAGGTCCACAGGCGGCCCAGGGTGGGCTTGAAGTCCCTTTTTGTGCATCCCGGATGCCTTTCTGGTCACGGGGAAGCGGTATCGGGACCCGGACGAGAGCCCTGTGAGCGGTGAAGAAGGAGGGGGAAAGAACATGGCGGAAACAGCTTACGAACTCGCAAAGCAGAGATTAGGTCCCTGCGGGGTGCATTGCGGAAAGTGCTTTGCCTTCGCCGGGGGTGATATCTGCACCCTGAGCAGCCAGCTGGTCGATTCTCTTGGAAATTTCGAGGTCTATGCCAGGCGGTTCGCCGAACTGATGGGAGAACCCGTTTTCCTGAAGTACCCGGACTTCAGGGAATTCCTTGGTTACCTGGCAGCGGCCGAATGCGGGGGATGCAGGGAAGAGAAATGCAAGCTGTTCAAGGGATGCAAGGTTCGCTCCTGCAGCGAGGGTAAGAAAGTTGACTTCTGTTTCCAGTGCGGAAAATTCCCTTGCGGCAACACGGGCTTTGACGAGCACTTGTACAAAAGGCACGTGGAGATCAATAACCGGATGAGGGAGATCGGGGTAGAAGCCTATTATGAAGAAGTGAAGGATCGGCCCAGGTATTAGCTGAGAGCCGTCAGCAATCCGAAATGCGTGCAAGCCGGGACCGGGTTTTCTTCGGTGTTATCCCTTCTTTGCCCATGACCTGACTTCGGTTGGGCCCCCGCCTGAAGCCTTCTGAATGGAGATGGCTCTGTTAGTGAAATCCAGCCCTGTGGAGATGCATGGGAGAATTCCAGTAAGATGGCGGATGTCCGGGAACGATTATGAAACTAAAATCTTTTCTATGGCTAATAATATTCGATTAGGCTAAATTGGATCATTGCAGCACGGTTCGTGTCGGCTCCAAAGGAAGAGAGCTGGAGAGAATGGACTGGGGTATTGCAGGATAGCAAACAAGCCGGTGGGAGGTTTTTGCCATGAGATGGATGCTTGCATTTCCGACTTTCCTTTTTACAGCTGGAACTGCAGAGGCTGCCGGTTACGGCGGGTGGCCCTGTCCGTGGGGATGGGGGCGAGGAATGATGTGGGGTTTTCCGGGAGGGATGTTCATGATGTTCTTGTTGCTCCTGCTGGGAGCGGTCGTGGTTTATTTGCTCCTGAAAAGACAGGGAGAAAATCGCCCGGTTGAGGGGCCGAGGGAAACTCCCCTGGAAATCCTGAAGCGCAGGTATGCAAAGGGAGAAATCACCAGGGAGCAGTTTGAGGAAATGAAGAAAGACCTGTAATTTCCAGAGAGCAAAATAAGGGGAACCTCCCGATCGGGAGGTTCCCCTTGTTTCTGGTCCGTTCAGTTTCTGCCAAGGTAGCGGACCCGGTATTTCTCCACGAAACGGGCCGGGTGATAGGACATTTTGGCTTTCCGAAGCCCTTCTTCCCCCGCGTCCTGTTCCCGGTTCACCCAGGAAAAGCCCGCTCCCATGCGCTCGAGGAAAATCTGGTTCATGGCCTGGTAGACGCCCTTGTATTCCGTGTTTCCCTTCTCGAAATGGATCACCAGGGTATCGTCGGTTAGCGCCTCGGCCACGGTGTAGGCGACGATGCGGCCTCCTGCCCTCAGGATGCCTCCCCGGAGCCCGGACAGGTCGTTCCACGAACCGAGCACTCTCAGGACCGCCTCGTTTTCGGATGCCAGGGCGGGGGAACCCATGCAGTTCTTCCAGGCGCACCAATCCGCCTGCATGGCCAGGACCTCTGGGATCTTTTCTGCGGCCAGGGGTTCGAAGGACCAGTCGGGATATTTCAGGAATTGCGAAAGAAGGTTCTTTTTCCTGTGGTAGCGGTTCCCGGAAAGTGCTACCAGCTCCTTTACCGAGTAGACATACTCCCATTCGGACCGTTGCGGTTCCATCTCGATCCGTTTGGGCAGGGCCCGGTTCAAAAGGGCGGCAAGCGTGTGCGGAACGCGTTCGAACGTGACCCCCAGAGGGTGACGAAACTGTAGTCCGAGGACTTCTCGGGTGTCGCGGAGAATAGTGCCCGGTATGTACCCTGGATCTTCAGGGAAAGGGGCGTGAAGTTCATTTGAAGTTTATGTAAGGAATCGCCGGGTTCCGCCAGTCAAGGTTAGCGGCCGGGTTGCTCTTCCCTGTCCTCCACGAATTTTGCGAATCCCCTGAAGGAGTAGTCCTGTTTCCGGTCCATTTCCGGCTCGATTTTTCGATAAAAACAGACGGGGATGCATTTTTCCGCCAGGTTTTTCGCGATGCAGGGCGTGCAGCCTTTGTCATGGTTGACGGGGTGTGCCGGGCATTCGTGGTCGACACAGGTGCAGAAAGCGACATTTGCCATCGGAAAGTCCTCCTTCGATGTTCGAAATGGAATTACGGTCTCTTTGCAGAGAGATTATACCAAGTGGAACGCTTTTCGGAGTAGCAAAAAAAGCCCCGGCAAGGGGGTCGCAGCCGGGGCTTTCAAAGAAGGATAGGGGTGATCCTGCTCAGGTTCCATGACAGCTCAAGTATAGCCGTCATCCTTTTGTCCTCCCTCGTGGAAAACCCGCATTTGCTTCCAGGCCATCTTACGGAAACGAATGCCGATTCGGCACCGGTTCATTGGGGAACTGGATGCCAGGAGACTCTTTGCTTGCCCGCGGTTATTGTGATTTTCCCCGGCAAAGCACGGGCCAGGTGATTTCCACACGGTCCTGCCGGATCCCATGGATGAAATCGTAAAGGTTGGTTGTAGGACAGGCGTGGTTCGGGATGATTTCCAATTTTTGCCCGATGAAGAAATCAAGTGCGGATCCTGGAGGGATATCGAAAGAGGAATGTTCATCGGACATTCTGTTCAGAAAGATTTCGGGGTGATCCTTTAGCCGCCCGTGACCGGCAGAACGGGTGATCCCCGTATCCTGCACGTAGTACGTCAGTGCTTTTGTCCCCGCGTCCAGCACCACGCGTTCCGGAGTGGGCCTGCTGATGACGGTCGCGAGAACGGTTTGTGCGCAAAACGCGTAAGTGCCAAGCACCTGGGCCTGGTCCGCATCCAGGAAGACGTATGTTCCGGGGCGGATTTCCGTTATTCCGGGCAGGATCCCGTCAACCAGAAGGGAAGGTGTTGAGCCGACAGAAACCTCTTCCACAGGGATTTTAGACGATCTTAGCAAATCGGCGGTTTCCAGCATGAGCGTCTGGCTCTGACGGTTGATCTCCCTGACTTCATCCAGCGTCGAGGCGTCGTAACTTTGGCCGTCGTGCGTGTAGATTCCCCTCAGGCGGAGGCCGGGGGCTTTTTCGATCCCCCTCGCAAGTTCAAGGACGGGTTCTCCGGGGTGGACTCCTGTCCGCGGATCCCCGGTCTCAACATCGATCAGGACGTCAAGGGGACGGGGCTCTTCGGCCATAATACGGGAAAGGGCCTGGACATGGGAAGCATGGTCAACTCCAACCGCCAGTCGCCGCACCTGTCTTGCCAGCCTCCGGAGTCTTTCAAGCTTGATCGGGCCGACAATCTCGTTGGCGATGAAAATGTCGTCTATTCCTTCTGAAGCCATAACCTCCGCTTCCCCAAGCTTGGCGACCGTGATCCCGCCGGCTCCCATTTCAAGTTGAATCCGGGCAATCGCTGGTGTCCGGTGCGTCTTTGCATGAGGCCGTAATTTCACCCCGGCGAGATTGGCCTTTTCCTGCATGAACCGGAGGTTCCGCTCCATGCGGTCCAGGTTGACCAGGAGGCACGGGGTGTCAAGATCTGAAACCAGGATCCTTTCCATCGAAAAAACTCCTTTCAGTAGTAGCTGTATGCTTCCTTGTCAAGGGTTCCCTGAATCAAGAAACATCGGGTTTGCTTCACTTTCCAGATTTCGGCCGTTCGCAGAGAACCATTTTCCCGATGGGGATTTCCCTGATTCCCTCCATCCGCAGGATCGCCTGGGCGTACTTGGTGTCAAGGCGTTCCAGGGCATCCTCGGTTCGGAAATCCCTCGTTCCCACATAAGGAGAAATGGCGGTCACCCTTCCCTCCCCGAGAACGGCAAGCGTTTCGCTGTCCCGGATGATGAGGCGGTCACCGACATGCACGTTGCCGGTCCAGAAACTTTCGATATACGCACGGACCTGTTTTTCCTGTTTCCCAAGAACGATGCGTTCATAATCCTGAGGGGTCAATTGTTCGCCGACCCGGACATCAAATTTGTAGACAAGTCCTTCGATCGGGGAACGAAGCGTCAGTGTTGCCAGTTCCCGCTTCCTTAGTTCCACCTCTTCCTTCGCTGTGGCCAGCTGCTGGCGCAGGAGTTTGACTTCCAGCCTTTTCTGGCTGACGTCGAATTCCGCGATCGCATCCGATGCCAGCAGTTTCTCTTTCCGGCTCAGATCGTCCAGGGCCAGGTCAAGCCGTCGCGCCAGTTCTTCTGCCCGTGCCCCGGCCACCCGAAGACTTTGGCGCTCGATATCAGACTCGAGTTCGCAGAGGACCTGCCCGGCTTTGACCCCCTGGCCCTCCTTCACGAAAATCCTTGTGACCCTCCTGGATTGCTGGGGGCCGACAAAGACCTCCCGTCCCAGCGGTTCAACCCGGCCGTAGACCCGGACGGGAGATTCCGAAAGAGAGGGAGCGCGCGGGGGCTCCGGGGGAGCGGAGGCCTTGCGCAGGGAGATTCGCGTGTAACTGAGCCCGACGATCAGGACAAGGACCAGAAAAAGGAAGGTCAGGATCGTTCGCGGCTTCATTGGGCATCCTCCTTTTGCGGGCTGTACGACTCCCGGGTGTCCGAGACCACACGTCCGTTTTCAAGTTTGATGAGCCTGTCCGCATAGGGGAACACCCTCGCATCATGGGAGACCACCACGACGATGCACCCTTCCGCCACCGCAATCCGCTTGAGGATTCCCATGACCCCCTGCCCGCTTTCCGCGTCAAGGGCAGAAGTCGGCTCGTCGCAGAGAAGAACATCCGGGGACTTGACCAGGGCCCGGGCAATCGAAACGCGCTGTTTCATGCCGCCTGACAAAAGACGAGGCTGCATGTGGCTGGTCCCCTCCAGTCCGAGTTGTGTCAGGAGGTCTTCGGTTTTCTCGCGGGCTTCGGGTGGAACGCGTCCACCTTGGACGGCCAGCGCCAGCCAGATGTTTTCCCGCACCGACAACCCTTCGATGAGCATGGGCTGCTGAAAGACGAACCCGTATTTCTGCAGCCGCATGTCCGCCGCTTCGAGGTCCGGGAGACCGGATATTTCTCGGTCGTCCAGGAAAAGGTGCCCTTCCGAGGGTCGCAGGACAAGCCCCATGATCGACAGCAGGGTGGTCTTGCCGCTTCCCGATGGGCCGGACAAAACTGCCAGTTCCCCGGGAACGAATTCCAGGCTGGTCGGAAACAGGACTCGCCGCATCTGGCGGCCGTCGGAGAAATCCCGGGCGATCTTTTCCAGCACCAGCTTCATTTTTCTTCTTCTTCGCTCCCGTCAGTGGAAAACGGAGGCCGGATCGGCCCTGAGGGCAACCCTCAGGGCGACGACCGACCCGAGCAGGCTGACCAGGGCTGTTCCTGCGGCTAGAACCGGGGCCACGTATGCCGGGAAATAACTCGGTATGGAAGAATTTCCAGTCACGTTCAGCAGAGCGGCCAGCATGAGGAAGCCTACGAACAGGCCGACCGCGGTGATGAGCAAAGCTTCGCTGATCACGACCACGGCAATGTCCCACTTTCGTCCTCCAATGGCCCGCATGACCGCGAAATCGAGCGCCCGTCCCAGCACGCTGGTGTACATCGTGAGAGAGATGATCACTACGCCGATCAGGACGGCAATCAACGTCGAAAACCCGAAGCTCGAGCCGATTCCCGTGTTCGTGAAGTAATAGTTCCGGGTCAGCCGGGAAAGCTCAGAGGTCGTAAAAACCGAGCATTTTGGGAGAATCTGCTTTAATTGTGCCGTGAGCGCCGCTTTGTCGACCCCGGGGTTGTAGCCCACCAGGATGGCAGAATATCGCCCCGGCGGAGTGCGGGCAATCTCCCGGACTTTATCCAGGGAACCAAACACGATCGTTCCCTGGAAGCCGCGAACCCCTTCTGTCACGGCCGCAAGTCGAACCCTGCGGTCCCCGATCTCCGTGACCTGCTCGAGCAGGGGCGCGCCCAGCTTTGACAGGTCCAGGCGGTCTACGGTCACGGACTCCAGATCGAGCAGGGCCTTTTCATCGCTTTGGAAATACCGCCAGGGTCCTGCCGCAATGCTGGGCCGCCGAATTCCGACGACCCTCACCGACTCGAAGGATCCGTCGGTTGTTCGAAAGAGCCCGTTTCCAATCAGGACGGGTTCCGCCCATTTTACCCCGTCGAGGCCCACAACACGGTCCAGGTAGCGGACAGAAATCAGATTTCCCGCATCGGCGTTGCGAATGTTGGGGCTGACGATCCAGGCATCGGCCCGGCTATGGTCAACAAGTACGGACATGTAATTGAGCAGCCCGAAAAGGATGGAAAGCTGCTGCCCGACCAGGAAAACGATGGCGATAACGCCGAGAAGAGCCCCCGCTGTTGAAGAACGGTCGTGGATGACCATTCGGAGAGCGGTGAGGCTACGCATGGACATTCACCCCCATGGCCAATTGGAAGCCCTCCTCGAAATCCGCAGCCACGAGGATCTGGTTTTTTCCCAGGAGGGAACGGGCTGCCTGGGCTCCGCGCCCGCCCACGATGATCCGGCAGGAAATTCCTTCTGCCTGGACCCTTTCTTTCGTTTCCAGGACATCGTCGAGGCGGGAAAGGGTCGTGAAGGTCAAAAATAGCGCATCCGGCGCCATGGCTCTTGCAGCTCGAGCGATTTGTTCGGCCGGGAGGCTGCCGCCAAGGTTCTTCGCTTTCCAGCCGCGAATCTCAAGATAGGTGCAAAGAGCCAGGGGAATCAAGGCGTGGGAGTCTCCGGGGGAACACGAAACCAGGGCGGTTTTCCCGGTTTCCGGCCGAGGGGAGTGAAACTGGGCCGTCAAGCCGGCAAGAAGGTTCCGGATCGTTTCCGTGGCAAGGTGTTCCTGGTAAATCTCGATGCGGTTCTGCTCCCAAAGTTCGCCGACCTCGGCCATTGCCCGCAGGATTCCCTCGATGATCACCCTCTCTGGAGAACCGTAAAGCTCGGCTAGCGAAGCCAGGGATTTCCGGGCTTCGGGAAGATCCCCCCGGAGAAGGGGGGCTAAGAGAATTGAAGAAGAGGTTTGATTTTTTCTTTGGTTTCTTTCCCGGGCGGCTGCAAAGAGGGCCGGCAGTTCCGCCCTGAGGGATTGCAGCGGCTTCGCCAAAAGGTTACATTCATGGGACGGGATGGTTCCCAGGATGGCAATGTTCCAACTGTCCAGAAGGAGGGAGAAAGCGTCCTGCCCCCAGCCGTGAGAATCAAAAACGGCCGCCATCCAAACCGCTTCTTCCTGCAGAGCCTCCTGCAGATGGTGTCGGTACACGGCCCGTAAAACCTTCCCGAATTCGACCGCGGCGTCCAGCAGGTGAAATCCGGGGACTTTGAAATCCTCGCGGTCGTGAAAGCGCCATTCCATTTGAATCCGCTCCTGGACCAGGGAGGAAAGGCGGGAAAATTCTGCGTCGAATGTCCTGGAAGCCGCATCCTGGAAGTGTTCCACTCGGGAAGTCCTCCTTTCTCCCCGCTTCATGAAAAAAAATGGAAACAGTGCTATCTATTTAGTGTATTGTAGAAGCCATAGCCGGGGTGAGTCAATAATCATTGTGAACAGGAGCGCCTGGATCAGATAGGGGGCTCGTGCGTGTGTGATTATCACAGGAAGGCAGGAGAGAGAATGAAGAAGATTCTGTTCTGGGTTATTGCAGGCTTTTGTTTCTTTCTGCTGACGGCCGCGGAAGCCAGGGCCCTGACGCTGACAAGTCCGGCGTTCCTCGACGGAGAGAGAATGCCCAAAAATTCCGGTTATGAAAAAGGGAACCTCTCGCCGGCATTGAAGTGGTGGGATTTTCCCGAAAAAACCGAGTCGTTTGCCCTCGTCATGGACGACCCGGACGCGAGGGGTTGGACCCATTGGGTTGTTTTCAACATCCCCGTTTCCGTGACGGAACTGGGGGAGAACTTCCCAAAAACGGAAGAACTTCCAGATGGAACTCGCCAGGGGTTGAACGATTTTAAGAAGGTGGGATATGGCGGCCCTTGCCCGCCGGTAGGGGTTCATCACTACGTGTTTCGGCTGTTTGCGCTGGACTCGAGAATCGACCTCGGAGCTGGCTGCTCTAAAGCCGCGCTGTTAAAGGCGATAAAAGGGCATATCCTTGCCGAGGCAAAACTGACGGGGAAATATGGGAACTAGACGGCTTCCCGAAATTGCGAAGCCTCTCGCATGCTTTTGGAATCCGTGTGAAAGGAGAAACCGGGATGTCCAAGCTGAAAATTGCCCAGTGCCAGTTGCCGGTTCCAGGTGACAAGAGCGAAACACTGGTTCTCGTGGACCGGACTGTCCGTGAACTTGTTTCGAGGAAGGTGGATCTTGTTGCCCTGCCGGAAATGTTCTGCTGCCCCTACAAGACGGAGAATTTCCCGCGGTACGCCGAGGAGGAAGGAGGCCGTATTTGGGAAGCCTGTTCGGCGCTCGCCCAGAAATACAACCTCTATCTTTCGGCGGGATCGATGCCCGAGAAGGATGACTCAGGGCGGATTTACAACACTGCCTATGTTTTCGACAGGGGGGGCAGGCAAATTGCCAAACACCGCAAGATGCACCTCTTTGACATCGACGTGAGGGGGGGACAACGGTTCAGGGAATCCGAGACCCTTTCTGCCGGAAACACCGTCACCACCTTCGAAACGGAGTTTGGAACATTCGGCCTCTGCATCTGCTATGATTTCCGTTTTCCCGAGCTGGGGCGCCTGATGGCTCTCAGGGGGGCTCAGCTGATTCTTGTGCCGGCGGCATTCAATATGACCACTGGCCCGGCCCATTGGGAAACGATGTTCCGCTCCCAGGCCCTGAACAACCAGGTTTTCGCGGTCGGAACCGCTCCGGCCCGTGAAGAAGGGGCGTATTATGTTTCGTGGGGGCATAGCATCATAACGGATCCCTGGGGGCAGGTTGTCAGCCTGATGGATGAAAAGCCGGGGATTCGAATCACGGAAGTGGACCTTTCCCGAGTCCAGGAAGTGAGGGACCAGCTGCCCCTTCTCCGGCACCGCAGGACGGATGTCTATGTGCTGGAGGAAAAAGCCGGCAGCGGCAAGGGCGCAATCGAGTGAACCGGCCAGGGAGCTTGGGGAGCTGGGTTTCCGGGAAAGGGCAAAGAACAAGGGTCCCAGATTTTCCACCCAGGACCCTTTGCGAGATAGAGAACCGCATCCTTTCCAGATCGGTTCCTGCCTGTCGGGCTGTGCCGCACCCATAAGAGCCGCACCTCACCCTTTCAAGCTGGATTTCCTCTCGCGGGCACCCGCCGCGGCGAGAAGAAAGCCCCCCAATTTGCCATGACAAGCCGTACCATGGTTTGCTACGCTTTTCCCACGTTGCCCGGCATGGCTGCCAAGGAAACGCTGGTCTGCTTTGCAACGGCTGCCACACAAGTCCTATCCCGCAAAAAACATTATAGCGGCAAAAACCTAACAATGCAATAGGGAAAGTAAGTGTCTAAAATATACAGGGGGATGGGTTTCCATACGGTGAACAGGAATGCCAATCTCGCGGCAGGGTTTTGGTACTTCCTGGGGCTTCAATCGTTCTAAAGGGAAACGGAGACTGGCCAAGGCAAAAAACAGCCGGGAATTTCCCAAAGCCCCCGGTCGGGAGAAAAAGCGGCATTCCAGGGAATCATCCGGCAGCACATGCAGCTGGGGTGAGAAAGGGGACCTCCCAGAAGGGGGTCCCCTTTCAGGAAAACATGAGCCCCTGGGGAGAGGCCACTCTAGGGACGGCCCGCAACCCGTCGACCTGGCAGCAGAAATCGAGATCTTCGGAGAACCCCAATTCAACAAGCCGCCGGGCGTGTTCCGATGCCTTCGCGGCTTCCAGGGTCCTCCCGGAGTTCACCCAGGCGGCCAGGGCCTTGCGGGCCCCTTTTCCAGGGAGGCGCATGTCCGATTCGGACAGAAGGCGTTCGACCAGCAGGCCGGCGCACAGAGTGTCTTCCAGGGCCGGTTTGCCCTTTTGCCCGCAGCAAAGAATCGTGATCCTTTCCCCGGAAGCGTTTGCCTTTCCTGCTGCAGCGCCGGCGTTTTGGGCGCATGCGGCGAAAACGGTCCCGCCTTGCCTCGAGGCCCTTAGCAACCCCCTGGTTCCGTTTGACGTGGTCAGGATCAAACCCTCCCACTTCCCGGGATCCAGGGAGAGGAAGGCTCTCGGGGAATTGCCGAGGTCGAATCCTTCAGGCGGAAGGGCGTTTCTCTCCCCGGCAAGGATCCAGCCGGGCCCGAGAACCTTCTTGAGCAAAAGGGCCTCTTCGACTTCTTCTGCAAGCCTGCAGCATTTCCCGCCGTGTTCGAAAAAACTGGCCAGCGTGGTGGTGGCCCGGAAAAGATCCACGACGAGCCAGACATCACTTTCGGGGAGGTCGCTTGAAAGATCAAGGACACATTCGATGAATCCCCCCGAATGCTGGGGGGCTTTCCCCATCCCTATGTTTTCAGTCATTCCCGGGACTGGACCTCCTCGACTCAAAATCAAACGGGTACCCTCGATAGGATAATCCATGCCCTGTCAAACCTGAATCCCAAAGGGAGCCCTGGAATGGAAAATGAGTCAAAGGGTAAAATGATAGAAATTTCCAGGCTTTCTTGGCAAGCCAAGGGGGGAGAAAAATGGGAAAGAACCTGAATCTCGACTGGGCCAGGCTCGGCTTCACGTACATGAAGACCGATTTCCGGTACGTGTCCAGGTGGAAGGACGGCAAATGGGACGAGGGGAAACTGGTAGAGGACAATCGGCTTTGCATCAGTGAAGCCTCGACCGTTCTCCACTATGGGCAGGCCTGTTTCGAGGGCCTGAAGGCCTACCGGACGAAGAACGGAAAGATCCAGCTGTTCCGGCCCGACATGAACGCGCGGCGGATGCAGGAAAGCTGCAGGAGGATCTTGATGCCAGAAGTGCCGGTCGAGCGGTTCATCGATGCCTGCAGACAGGTCGTCAAAGCCAATGAAGAATATGTCCCGCCCTATGGGACAGGCGCCACTCTCTACCTGAGGCCTTTCATGTTCGGGACGGGCGACACGATCGGCGTTGCGCCCGCTCCGGAATACATCTTCAGCGTTTTCTGCCTGCCGGTTGGAGCCTATTTCAAGGGCGGGCTCACCCCAGTGAATTTCACCGTATCGGAATACGACCGGGCGGCTCCTTTCGGGACAGGGGCTGTTAAAGTCGGCGGCAACTATGCCGGGAGCCTTCTGCCTCACAAGTTGGCCGTGGAAAAGGGGTTTGCCGATTGCATCTACCTGGATCCGGCAACCCACACTAAGATCGAGGAGGTCGGTGCGGCGAACTTCTTCGGGATCACAAAAGACGGGAAGTTCGTGACGCCGAAATCCCCTTCGATCCTTCCGAGCGTCACCAGGATTTCGCTTCTCCAGGTCGCCAGGGATGTCCTGGGAATGGAAACGGAGGAGAGAGATGTCTTCATCGACCGGCTGGATGAGTTCAAGGAGGCGGGCGCCTGCGGAACCGCGGCGGTGATCACTCCGATCGGCGGCATTGAATACAGGGGAAAACTTCATGTCTTCTATAGCGAAACCGAGGTAGGCCCCGTGACGAAAAAACTTTACGAGGTTCTTACCGGAATCCAGTTCGGGGATCTCGAAGCCCCGGAGGGATGGATCTTCGAGGTCTAGTGACCGGCTTTACGGTTGATGCGGGTGCAGAAGAAAGAAGTCTGCCCGCAGGAAGGGATTGAGAGGGATGTCGCCAGGAGTGGTGTTTTTTCTGAAGGGAGCCGTTCTAGGCTTTTCCATCGCAGCCCCCGTCGGTCCGATCGGGGTCCTATGCATCCGGCGCACCCTTGAGGGAGGGCTAATGCGGGGATTCCTGTCAGGCATGGGGGCGGCGACCGCGGACGGCCTCTACGGCAGTCTTGCGGCGTTCGGGATGACAGCCCTCTCGTCGCTTTTGCTACAGAACCAGTTCATTCTTCGTCTGTTCGGCGGGTTTTTTCTCCTCTTCCTGGGTTTTTCCTCGTTCAAGACCGTTCCTTCGGGTCCTGCATCGGGGAAAGAGGGGAGAGGCATCCTTCGCGATTACGTTTCAGTTTTTTTCCTGACGGTCGCGAATCCGATGACGATCCTTTCGTTTAGTGCGGTCTTTGCTGGCCTGGGCATCGGTTCGGCCGGCGGAAACGTGCCGCTTGCAGGAATGATGGTGCTGGGAGTCGTGTCGGGGTCTGCGCTCTGGTGGCTAGCGCTGAGCGGCAGTGTCAGCCTGCTTCGGGGCCGGTTTGATCCGGGGAGCCTCAAGTGGGTGAATCGGTTTTCAGGCTGCATCATCGGCTGTTTTGGAATCATGAGCGTGGCTTCCCTTTGGGTTTGAGCCGCGGCGGGCCTTCGGGTTCGAACGATCCGGCGGCGTTTCTGCCAAATCGTAAAGGGCGATAATAAAGGATCCTGCGGTAGATTTCGGTAAGAATGCGGGGAGGGATACCGGTGAAATCCATTGCGAACCTGATCTCCCTGAGCCGCATCGTACTCTCGCTGCTGTTGATCCCCATGAGGGACCGCACGGTCGTTTTTGTTGCCCTTTATCTGGCAAGCGGCTTGAGCGACGTGCTGGATGGGATGATCGCGCGCCGGACAAAATCCCAAAGCCTTTTGGGGGCCCGGCTGGATTCGGTTGCGGATCTGTTCCTCTTTGGAGCGATCCTGGCAATCCTCATCCTGAAAATGTGGGACGAATTGAAACCCTTCCTGCCCTGTCTTTTGATCGTGCTTTCCATTCGGCTGATCAACATGGTCATTGCCCTGCGGAAGTTCCACCAGTTCGTTTTCGGCCTGCACACCTGGGGGAACAAGCTGACCGGCCTGGCCGTTTATGTCAGCCCCCTCCTCCTGCTGGTCTTCAAGCCGGCCCATGTCATCCTTCCAGCTTTTGGGATCAGTGTCCTGGCGGCCCTGGAAGAAACGGCGATCCACCTGGTTTCAACTCGAATCGATTTGAACCGGAAGAGTTTTTTCTCAAGGGGTGATCTCTGATTCATGGCGGAATCGGCGTGTGCCCTTCGGGGCACATAGAGCGCCGACTGTTCAAAAAACAAGGGGGTGCTGAGCATGATGGGCGAGTCGGGAGAAATCCTTGCAGGGAAGCTTGAAGACCTGCCGGTCCTTGCAATGGGCGATCAGGGGGGAACGGAAAAGAGAATCGTTTTCGGCCCCGGGAGGTTCTGGGATGATTATGTCGCAAGGTTTTTCACCACTCATCCCGGGTCATCCACGCCTTTCCACGAGCATGACTGGCCGCACTACATCCTGATCCTGGAGGGAAACGCCAGGGCGGTGATCGTCGGGAACTCCTATGATCTTTCCGCTGGTTCCTGGGCGTATGTCCCGCCGAACACGGAACACGTTTTCCAGAACACGGGAGAAGGCCCTCTGAAGTTCATCTGTATCGTTCCGAAAAAGGGAGACACATACTGGATCGATAACAAGGGGAGCTGCTGAGGAGTTTAAAACGGCCCCGGTGGGGCTGATTCTGTTTTTTATTATGCATACACTCAAAACTTAATTTTCAGTTTATTTCGCTAGAGGATGAGAGATGTATAATAGCGCTGGTTTATGAGGAATACACAATGAATCATCAGGAATCTTACAGGGAGGGGGGATTTTTAAAGAGAGGACGCCGGTGATTTTCAAGTTGGTGCCCGAGGCTCGCAAACCGCAAAACAGAGGAGGATGCAGGCATGTCGAAGATGAATCCGTACGAGATGTTCCTGAAGCAGGTAGACGAAGCGGTGCCGTACCTGAACGTGGAGCAGGAATTCATCGATATCCTGAAGGAGCCGAAGGAAGTGCTGGAGATCACGATTCCACTCCGGCTGGAAGACGGAACGGTGAAGGTCGTGAAGGGCTGGAGAAGCCACCACAACAACGCGCTGGGCCCATACAAGGGAGGAGTGCGGTACCATCCGAACGTGTCGAAGGATGAGGTCATGGCGCTTTCGGCGTGGATGTCGATCAAGTGCGCCACGGCAATGCTGCCGTACGGAGGCGGCAAGGGAGGAGTCCGGATTGCACCGCGGGAGCTTTCCAAGGCCGAGCTGGAGAGGCTGAGCCGTGGGTACGCCCTTGGGATCGCGCGTTTCATGGGTACGGACATCGATATACCGGCGCCTGATGTGTACACGAACCCGCAGGTGATGTCGTGGTTTTTGGACACGTACGAGAAGGTGAAGGGGTGGAGCGAGCCTTCGTGCTACACGGGGAAACCGCTGGAAATCGGAGGATCCCTGGGGCGTGGGGACGCGACGGCGCGTGGAGGCATGTACGTCCTGAGGGAAGCGCTGAAGGAACTCGGGCTGTTCGGGAAGCCGCTGACGGCGATCGTGCAGGGATACGGGAACGCGGGAAGCTTTGCCCACGCTCTCTACAGTGAGATCGGGATCACGGTGGTAGCGGCTTCGGATAGCAAGGGAGGAACGTACAACCCGAAGGGTTTGAACTACGAGGAGCTGATGAAGCACAAGAAGGTCAGCGGGACGGTTGCGGATTTCCCTGGAGGGGAGCGTCTGACGACGGAGGAGGTCCTGGAGGTTCGGGCGGATGTGCTGATCCCGGCCGCGCTGGAGGGAGTCATCAACGAGGCAAACGCCGGGAAGGTGAACGCGAAAGTGGTCCTGGAGCTGGCAAACGGGCCGACGACGCCGGAGGCGGACGCAATCCTGGAAGGAGCGGGGACGCTGGTAATCCCGGATGTCCTGGCGAACTCCGGCGGGGTGACGGTGAGCTGTTTTGAGTGGATCCAGGGGCGGACAGGAGACTTCTGGACGGAGAAGACGGTGCACGAGAAGCTGGATGAGCGCCTAACCCACGCGTTCCACGAGATCTGGAAGATCAAGAAGCAGCAGGGAATCCGGATGCGCCAGGCCACCTACGTGAGGGCGATGAGCCGGATCATTTCTGCCATGCGGTTCCGCGGCATCTGGCCGTAAGGGAAGGTATTGCTATCAAGCGAAAAGAACCAGGCCGCAGAAAAGGGCAGGCCACCCTTGAAGGGAAGGGAGTCCTGCCCTTTTCTGCTTAAGGTTGAAGCGCCTGCAGGATTTCTCCTTCGAGCCTGGCAAGTTTTCTCATCAGGAGAAATGAGAAGCCGGTGCACAACAGTCCGCAGATGGAAAGGGACCAGCCGGTACCCACAAGATCCCCCAGCTTTCCGGAAAGAAGACTTCCAAAGGGGGGAAGCCCAAGGACCGCGAATGTGTAGAGAGCCATGATACGGCCTTTGCTTTCACGTGGGACCATGGTTTGGAGCAGCGTGTTGCAGCTGATGGTGCTCACGACCATGCAGAAACCCACCGGGGCGGCGAGAAGAATCCCCACCGGGATGGTCCTGGAAAAGGAAAAAAGCAGAACGGAAACACCAAAACCGACGCAGGACCTCGTGCACCACCTGTCCAGGCGGATTCCCGACTGAAGTGAAGCCATCAGCAAAGATCCGGTCAGCGCACCGACAGCAACTCCCATGAGGAGGAATCCAAGGGTCTTCGGCGTTCCGCCGAGTACCGCCTTGGCCATTGCGGGCATCAGGATGAGGCTGGGGAACGCGAAAAACCCCGTCAGGGCAATGAGGATGAGCAGGTAGCGGGCGGGTGCAAAATCCCGAGCCAATCGAATTCCCTCGAGCATATCCTTGAGGGCGTCGGTTTTTCCCCGGGACGGTATTCCCACGGGCGGTTGCTCCATCTTCATCGCTCGGACCGCGTAAAGGGTTGAAGAATAGGCGAGGCCGTTCATGAGAAAGCAGATCCCTTCCCCGAAAAGCTGGATCACAAAACCGGCGATCGAAGGGCCGATCATGCGGGCAATGTTGAAAACGACAGAATTGAGAGCAACGGCGTTTGAAAGATCCTCTTTTCGGTCCACCATGTAGGAAACAAGGGAATACCGGCAGGGGAGTTCGAATGAGTCGATCAGGCCCAGGAGGAGGGCCAGGGAGACGACCATCCGGAACGTTACGAGGCCGGTCACCGTCAGGAAGGAAAGGGTCAGGGCGACTCCCATGCAGGCAGCCTGGCACCAGAAAAGGGCCTTTCGCAGGTCCCATCGTTCGATCAGGGCGCCGGCAAACGGGGAAAGGAGAAAAATCGGCACCGAAGCGGCAAAATCCAGCATCCCCAATGCGCTGTTGGAGCCGGTCAGGCGAAAGACCAGCCAGCCCATCGCGACGCGATGCATCCAGAGCCCGGACAGAGAGATGGATTGGGCTGTGAAGAATAGTCGGTAATTCTTGCTTCGCAGTGCTCGAAGGGTTTCAGGGAAATTCATGTGATGGAAGCAGCTCCTCTGTTTTGAAGGGGTGCAAGTCAAGGGACTGTTCTCTATTGTCCTCGAAGAAGACTGCGGATGCAACTAAAAAGAGAATGGAGGGGACCTGTGCATGATCCGTTTCAGGCAGTTCATCACCGTTGTGGACGCACACACGGCTGGAGAGCCCATTCGGGTCGTTACCTCGGGGCTGCCGCCGATCAAGGGCGAAACCATGATGGAACGGTATGAATGGTTCGAGAAGAATCTCGACGGGATCCGGAACCTGATCATGAGGGAACCGAGAGGTCATCGGGACATGTTCGGATGCATCATCACGCCGCCGGCTTCCCGGGACGGGGAAATGGGCGTTTTGTTCATCCATACCACGGGACAGGCGACGATGTGCGGTCATGGCACGATCGGAGTGGTGAAAGTCGCCCTGGAAACCGGGATGATCCAGGCAGTGGAGGGGAAAAACACGGTGCGCATCGACACGCCCGCGGGAAGGGTTACGGCCGAGGCACTCGTGGAGGAGAGGTTCGTAAAGGAGGTTTCGTTCCGGAATGTTCCCTCCTTTCTTTACGAAGACCATGTGAGGGCGTCCGTCCCCGGGATCGGCGAAATCGAATTCGCCATTTCCTATGGGGGCGACTTCTACCTGTTTGTGGAGGCCGAACAGCTGGGGCTGGACATCCGTCCCGAAAATGCTGATGAACTGGCCCGAAAGGCGATGATCCTGAAAAACTGGGGCAGCGAGAACCTCAGGCTCGTACATCCCGAATGCCCCCAGATCAGCGAATTATACGGAACGATCATCACGGGCCGGACGGAGCGAACAGAAAGGGGATGGAGATCCCGGGAAGTCTGTGTTTTTGCGGATGGAGCCGTGGATCGGTCACCATGCGGAACGGGGACCTCCGCGCGGATGGCCCTTCTGTACGGGCGGGGCGAAATGAGCCTGCAGGAAGAACTGGACAACGCAAGCATTATCGGCACCCGGTTCAGGGGAACCATCGATGAAACCGTTATGGTAGGGGACAAACAGGGAATCATTCCAAGGATCACCGGGTCGGCCTGGATCACCGGTTTCAACCAGCTTGTCCTTGATCCCGCTGACCCTCTGCCGGAAGGGTTCCTGGTTTGACCAGGCACCCAATGGAAGAGACAACATGCTCTAAGATTCACATATGTGTCTATTCAGACCTTCACTTGCACAATTAAACCGGATGTGATAGAGTGCTTCCAACCTCAAATCCGTACCACCACCTCCTGAAAGGCTCCGGCCTGACCAACCGGGGCCTTTCGCATGCTTCGCCAACCGGATCAGCGGTTCAGAACCCCCTCCTGGATCAGTTCCTCGACCCAGCTCTCGACCTTTTGACGGATCTGGTCGCGAATCTGGCGGGTTTTCTCCAGTTTTTCTTCCCAAGTGCCTTCAAGGCCCGCGGGGTCCTCGAAGGGCCAGTGGAGTCTCTTGCAGGCGCCTGGGAAGATGGGGCATTTGTCCGCTTTGGCGGCGTCACACACGGCGATCACGTAATCGTAAAGCCGTCCCTGCTGGAACAGGTCGAACACTTTCTGCATGGATTTCCCGCTCAGATCGATCCCCACTTCTTTCATGACTTCGACAACCAGCGGGTTAATCCGATCTGCCAGTTCCAGCCCTGCGCTTTCGGCTTCGAAGGCCTCTCCGCCGATTTCCCTGAGAAAAGCCTCCGCCATTTGGCTTCTTGCACTATTGTGCCCACATACGAAAAGCACCCGTACCTTTTTCCCACTCATCCCACGGAGCCTCCTTTCCAACAAGGCTGATCTTTCTTTCTGAAAATACACGGAAAGGAAAAAACGGCCCTTACGAATGCGTTTCAGGTTTGTTACAGAACACGGTTGCCGTGGCGAAAAACTCAGGAGAAACGGAACACCGCTCCCGAACCCAGGGGAGTGAAACGTTTCCCCAGAACTCGGTAAAGAGCCGCTTGGGCCCTGAATCCCGTGCAGTGACCGGCAGCGACAAGGGACGGGGAATAGCCCGCCAGTGCCTCAACGGTTTTTTCGATCCTTTCGTCCGGGGCCTCGACAAGATGGAGTCCCCCGATGACGGCTTCCAGTTTTTCGCCTGGCGTCAGGACATGCCTCAGGATGTTGATGATCCCCGCATGACTGCACCCGGTGACAAGGGCAAGCCCCTTGCCCTCGATCCTTGCCGCGAGGGAAAGATCGTCCGGCATGCTGTCCGGGACCACCCGGCCGTTTTCGTCCAGTGTGGAAAGCGCGATGCCCACTTCCTCGAAATCCGTGACCCTGGGAACCTCCCCCGTGGTGGAAAGTCCCGGCATCAGCTGGAGCGGACCCGAAACCAGCACAAGCTCTGCGCCTGCTGCCCGGAGATCCTCGGCGCGATCTCCCTGCATCACGCCGACGTGCTGGAAAAACGGATCCGTCACGAAATTGAGCCTGAAAAGGGCCGGATGGGCGATGACAGGCACATTTTTCCTGCCGATGGCTTCCAGGATCCGGGTCAATCCCTGCGTGTGGTCGTAGTGGCAATGGGTCAGCACGACCGCGTCGGCCTCTCTTAGGGGGATGCCGAGTTTTCCAACGTTGAAGAGCAGGGCTTCGGGGTTCTGCCCCACGTCGACCAGGACCCTTTTGGTGATTCCGTTCCTTTCCGCCTCCAGCCAGAAGGAAACCCCATGCTGGCCTAGAAGCGGGCTTTCATAAGGGACGCTGTCTTCCGCCAATACGGTAACGGTCAGTTTGTCCAGCAAATCTTCCGCCTCCCGTCGTTTGTCTGGGGAAATCCCCTGCCGGTCTCCCCGTCTAGCCGCAGGCTGGGATCACAGATCTTCGTAGAGGTCCGTGCTAAGGTACTTGAGCCCGCTGTCGTTGAGCGTCAGGACAATATTCTTGCCGCGCTCGGCTCCATGGAGCAGTTTCAGGGCCGCGCACACGTTCGCGCCGGAAGAAAACCCGGCAAACACCCCCTCCGTCCGGGCGAGGGCTCTTGCCGTTTCTATTGCCTCCTCGTCGGAAACCTGGACGAACCCGTCGATCAGGGTTTTGTCCACGAGCGGCAAATCCATGCTGTAGCCGCCTCCCTGGATCTTGTGAGCCCCGCCGGTGATGGGGTGCCCCGCGTAGATGGCCGCGGCGCAGGGTTCCACGACATAACAGCGGATGTCTTTCCTGAATTTTTTCAGGCCGAGCGCGCATCCCTGGAACGTGCTTCCGCTACCGAGAAAATCGACAAACACGTCGATCTTTCCGGATGCCTGTTCCCACATCTCGACCGCCGTATGCCGTTCGTGAGCGTGAACCGTTGCCGCAAGGGTGAACTGGTCCGCCCGGAAAGCGCCGCGTTCCTGGGTGATCCTTCTTGCGGTTTCCTCCACCAGGGCCAGGTCCTCCCCGGATACCTGCCCCCTGACGGATCCGGGGGCCTGGTCCACCAGGACGACCTCTGCTCCCAGGGCTTTCATCATGCGTGCCCGTTCGGTCGAATTGCCTTTCGACATGCAGGCGATAAAACGGTACCCTTTGACGGCGCACACAATCGCAAGACCGGTACCCGTATTGCCGCTGGTGAGTTCAACGACGCACTGTCCCTTCTTCAGGAGACCCGCCTCTTCCGCTTCTTCGATCATCTGCAGCGCGATACGGTCCTTCTTGCTGAATCCTGGGTTCAGGTATTCCATTTTCGCGAAAATATTGCCTTCAACACCGGCATGCGCTGCGATACGCGAGAGGTGGACCATGGGCGTGTTGCCGATCGCCTCGTGCACTCCGCTCAAAATTTTCGACATCCTCTGCCTTCCCTCCCATTCCCCCGTTCTCCGGAACACCCACTCCCTAATCATAATGCCCAAACACCGACAAAGCACGAAAAGAGGCGAGGTGGATGTACCGATCCCTGTTCAAGATTAAGATAGGGGGTACGGCAAAAAAATCCACGGGAAAAGAGGCGACCAGGGATGAGGAGGAGCGACAGGGCGATCACCGACCCGGCGGAAATGGAATCGATACTCAGGGAAGCCCTTGTCTGCAGGATGGGGCTCTGCGATGGGGAGATTCCTTACGTGGTCCCCATGAACTACGGTTATCGGGACGGGAGTGTTTTCCTCCACTCCGCGACCGAAGGGAGAAAAATCGAAATCCTGCGAAAGAACCCGAACGTTTGCCTGGAGTTCGAGAAGGACGTCGAACTCATTCCCGCCGAAGCGGCATGCAGCTTCAGCATGAAGTACCGGAGCGTCATCGCCTCGGGCAAGGCTGTTTTTCTCGAAGGTGCTGAAGAGAAAGCCCGGGGGCTGAATGCCATCATGGTCCAGGTCACGGGAAAGGAATACGCCTTTCCGCCGCAAGCCCTGGAACGGATCGTCGTCATCCGGGTCGATCTTGAAGAGTGTTCCGGCAAGCACAACCGTTGCTGAAGAATTGACCAGGAAAGGGTGATTGTCATTGAAGAAGGTTTGCCTGCTCCTTGCGGACGGGTTCGAAGCCGTCGAAGCCAGCGTCTTTACCGATGTCCTGGGCTGGAACCTCTACGAGGGGGACGGATCCACAAAGGTCGTGACCTGCGGGACCCTCCCGGAGTTGAAGTGCACCTGGAACTTCACCGTGATCCCCGAGATGCTGCTCGAAGACCTGAAGGTGGACGAGTTCGACGCCCTGGCGATCCCGGGCGGTTTCGAGGAAGCCCATTTTTACCGCGGAGCCTTCAGCGAACCCTTCCTGGAGGCGATCCGCGAGTTCGACCGGCAGGGAAAGGTCATTGCCACCGTTTGCGTTGCGGCTCTTGCCGTTGCAAAAAGCGGGGTGTTGAAGGGGCGCAGGGCCACCACGTACAACATCGGGGGGTGGAGGCAGAAGCAGCTGACGGAGCTGGGTGCCGTCGTGGTCCCCGACAGCCGGATCGTCGTTGACGGGAACATCATCACCTCGTACAATCCTTCCACCGCTTTCGAGGTAGCGTTCCTCCTGCTGGAGAAGTTGACCTCAACGGAGAACACAAACAAGGTCAAGGCCCTGATGGGCTTCAAGTAAACGTGAAAGCCCTATTTCTTCAGGAGTTTTCCCACCAGCAGGCTCCCCTCGAAGAGCAGGTAAAGGGGGACCCCCAGGAGGATTTGCGAAACCACGTCTGGCGGTGTGAGCAGGGCTGCCGCCAGGGCAATGGCCATGATGACCCACGGGCGCAGGCGGGACAGGGTCTGGGTATTCACGAGTCCTGTCCCGACAAGGAGCAGCAGGAAAAGGGGCAGCAGGAACACAAGGCCTGCCGCGACCATGAGGGCGAAGAGGAAGGAGGCGTACTCGCCGAATCCCCAGAAGGGCAGGACATTGTCTCCCGGTGAGAAGGAAAGAAAGAACCGGAACGCGAGAGGGGCGATCACCCGGTAGGCGAAAGCCGAACCCGCGGCGAAAAGCAGGGGCGCCGCGAGGACGGCAAAAAGGAAATACCGCACCTCATTCTTTCGAAGGGCCGGGTAGACGAACAGGCTTGCCTGGAGGACGGCCAGGGGAAGAGACAGGATCACCCCGCCCCAGAAGGCGATCCTCATGTAGGTCAGGAATTTCTCATAGGGTTTGAAATAATAGAGCGAAAGCCCGAGTCCCTCGATGGGAGCCTGCAGGAAAGCCACGAGGTGATCGGAGAGAAAAAACAGGAGGGCGAAGGCCGCGAGGAAGAAGAGCAGGACACCCAGGATCCTGCGGCGGAGTTCCTCCAGGTGTTCGGTGAAATCTCCCTCACTCTTCACGCTTGTTCTCCCGATTCTCCTTTTCCTTTTCTTCCGGTTCTCCCGCCTCGAACCCCTTCTTGAATTCGCGGATGGCGCTTCCCGCGGATCTTCCGATCTCGGGCAGCCTTTTTGCCCCGAACAGAAGCAGGGCAAGTGTCAGAAGCACGAGGATCTCTCCCATTCCAAGATTCATTCCGGTCACTCCTTTCCGTTGTTTACCCCTGAAGCCTAAAAGGGAAATTCCTCCAGCGGATCCAGCATCGGTCCATCACCGGGGTCCGTCACCGATTTGGCGGTCCCGTGGGTGGGCAGCCCCCTCACGGTCATTGCCTTCGGGGCTGCGGGGCAAGCGAAATGGCAGGCTCCGCATCCGATGCAAAGGGACGGGTCAATTGCCGGGATCGAGAGCCCGGCCCGGTAAGGGACCATGTGGGCGGCCTGGGTGGGACAGTGTTCCGAGCACGCCCCGCAGGCCGTGCCGTTTTTTACCACGATGCAGGCATTCCGGTGAAACTGGGCCCGGCCGATCTGTACGCGCTGCTTGGCCTCCAGAGACAGGGGCTCGATGGCCCCCGTCGGGCAGACAGCGGTGCAGGAATTGCATTCGAACTGGCAGTAGCCGAAATCGTAGTCAAGGCGGGGCTGGAAAAGCCCCGAAGCCCCCCAGGCCAACAGGGCCGGGCGGATAATCCCCGCTGGACAGGCTCTCACGCAGGCGGAGCAGGCGATGCACTTCTGGCTGAAGTTTTCATGGCTACGCGAACCGGGGGGAGAGATGGGCGGCCCTGCCGCCTCCGCGGTTCCCGGAATAGATGAAGGTTCACGGTACCGGCGGATCGAGGCGAGGCCCAGGGCGGAACCTAGCCCCCAGGCGGCTCGAAGGAAATTCCTTCTTTGCAGCCCTTCCCCGGTCGGCAGGACCGCCAGCCTGAGCGCGCCGCCGGGGCAGGCTTCAACGCAGGACAGGCACAGCACGCACCGGTCACTTTCCACTTTCCTGTCCCGGGCTGAAAGGCAGGCAGTGGGGCAGGCCGCCTCGCACCGCCCGCAATTCGAGCATGAATCCGGGTCGAAACGGATTCTCAGGAGGGAGTGGGAGGAGAAAAGCCCCAGGAAGGTTCCCACAGGACATAGCCCGTCGCAGTATGGACGTCCCCGGAAAACGGACCAGGCCGCGAGGGAGGCAAAGAAAACGCCAGCCGCCAGTGCGGCGGGAGTGGTCAGGGGTGCGGGGGGAAGGGTGTGGATGAATCGCGACATGCCCTCGGGAAGGGGTAGGGCGGCCAGGAGGTTATTTGCTGCCACGATGGCGGGACGGAGGATTTGCGTGACGCCCCTGCCGAAGTTGGCGAACGGATCGAGAAGGTGAAGAACGCCCAGTGTCCCCGCCGCCATGGAGGCCACGGTGGCCGCCAGGATCCAGTATCGAAGGGAGGTTCCCCGGCGATACCCGGGCAATCTGCGTTTCCCGAGCCCGTGAACGGCTTCCTGGAAGAGCCCGAGGGGACAAAGGAGGGAACAATAAAAGCGGCCCGCCAGGAGGGTCATCCCGGCGAACAGGAAGATCGTGGTTTCCCACCTTAGGAGTGCGGGAAACATCTGGATTCTTGCACCCAAGCCCAGCAACCCGCTCCCACCCGCAGCACGCAGGAGGAATAGGGCGGCAAAACCGGCAAGGAACATCCAGACGAAAAGCGGCCGCAGGCGAAGTTTTCTCAAGGGCTTCGGTCCTTTCAGAGGGCGATCCGCTCGACCTTGAGGCGGTCCAGGTCCATGGTTCCTGCCTTGAGCGCCGCCCCCTGGCGGATGTATTCCACGGACCCCGGCTCGGTGCCGAAAATTTTCGCTGCCGCCGTGTCTGCCGCCACGATGTCGGTCGAGAGGACCTGTGCCTTCCGGATCGTGACGTCCCTTTCCGAAGTTCCCCTCGGGCCGCTTCGGGTCATGACCCGGTAGGCGTCCACAACGTTGAGGTCCGGCTTCCTGAGGAGGCTCAGGTCCGCGATGCATTGGTGAAGCCCCCTGGAGTGCAATTCCCCTCGGTTCCACACGATTCCCATGAGGTTTTTCATCGCGATCGTGAGCCCTGCGCCTCCATGGTTTTTCAACACGGGGACGTTGATGAACACGTCGCTTTGCAGCACCAGTTCGTGCACCAGGGTTTCCGTCAGGACGCGGGCCCCGGCGATCGGGGTTTTACGGTAATACCGCGCCTGGTCGGCCAGGACGACCGTTGCCCCCGCACGCCTGGCCGCTTCCTCGATTCCGCTGGTGACGTAGCTTTTCTTCCAAAGGTCGCAGGTGTGATCGAACACATAGACCTTCGACGCGCCGGCCTCGAAACACCGTCTTACGATCCTTTCCACCAGGGCGGGGTTCGTGTTGGCCCCCAGCTCGGGCCTCACGTCCCATGCCATATTGGGTTTCACCACGACGGTCTGTCCTTTCGAAACGAACCGCTTCATGCCCCCCATGGCGGCGATGCCGCGGTCGAACATCTCCCCGGGTTCCCCTCCCCGGACAGCCGCGAGGTCTGCAGGGCCTGAGACGGCAGCCCCAAGGGCGCGGACGGCGCTCCGGGGAAGGAGAAGCGCGCTCGCTCCGGCGGCGAGGGCCAGGCTTTTCTTCAGGAACTCCCTTCGGTTCATGGGCAACTCCCCCTGTTCTGGGGCGATAGGGCAGTCAGAAAAGTGCAATGTTTCAAATAATTATAAATAAGAAAGGAGAGATAGGGAAGAGTGCAATCCCGGAAAGAGGGGATATAATTCAACAGATGTAATTCTCTTTTCAGGGAAATAGTGGAGGGGATGCGAGGTGCCGAGGCTCTTCAGGGGTTCCGTTATTATCCTTTTCGGGTTGTTCCTTTCATGCTTCTTTTCTCCAGCAGCAAGAGCCCTGGAGCCTTTAGGCCCGGTTTCGTCGTATGGCATGGATGAATACTGGTATTGGCCCAATTATCACCCCTCGGTCGAATCGGCCCTTGGGGCACTCAAGAATCTTCAGGGCAAGGTGGTCGGCTGGCAGGGGTCCTATATAACGCAATGGGACGCGGACGCATATGGGCTCAGGGCCCTGGGAACTGTCGTCGAGGTTCAGCAGAGCGGCCTGTTCTTTTCCAACACGGTCCAGGTCCCCCAGGTCGAATCCACGGTGATTCCCTTCGAGGAAGTCCAGGGGCTTCACTTGGTCCGGCTTTTCATCGACCGCCAGTTCACCTTCGGGGTCCGGTGCGACTTGAAAAGCGAGATGAAAATGTTCAGGGTGCCCGACTACGGGACCGCGGCTCAGGTCTTCAACGCACTGGCAAGCCTGGTCGCGGCCTCGGGCCGGCTGGTTCCGTATCCGACCCTGGGGGCGTATTTCAGGGATGTGACCGAAAAGGACCTGTGGATTCCAGGCCTGAAGGAAGCGAAAGGAATGATCGTCACCGGGGTGATGATCGGGAGCCCGGCGCAAAAGGGGGACCTGAGAGTGCGGGATGCGGTCGTGTCATGCAATGACCAGCCCGTCGAGAACTTCGCCCAGTGGTCTGAACAGATCAAGCCGAAGGCGGCATCCCTGGATTTCAAGGTCTTGAGAAAGAGCTCCCCGCCCGCGGTTTGTCACGTGGTTCTCCCGCCTGGGGATCTTGCCCCAAGGCCGTCCCAGGGGCTTGCTTTTGCAGCAGCGAAAGGACCCTCTACGGCACAGTCTCCCGCAACGGCTCAAACCGCGCCCCCTGTGCCGGAAGGCGCTGGACCTCCCAAACTGGGGTTTTCTCTCCGCTATCCCAGCGAGGCGGAAAAGAAAATCCTTTCCGGCCGTACAGCAGCGGTCATCGTTGAAATTTCCCCTGGCAGCCTGGCGGAAAAAGCGCTTTTAAAACCGGAAGACATACTCCTGGAATGCAACGGGAAAACAATCCCCTCTCCCGAAGGGCTGGGGCCCCTTCTCGTCCAGGGAGAAAACGTCTTATTGGTCATGAGGAACGGGAAGGAAATGACCGTTCGCGTCGGGGCTACCCTGGTCAGCTATTGAGAAGAAGCAGCATGGGTGTGGCTAGTCCACGATGAACAGCCTGGCTCCTTCCTCAGTCCGGGAGCGGTGGGGGTTCTCCGGGTCGTCCTCCGCATGGTAGCTCATCCCGGGGAGAAGCTCGAACACCCGGCCATCCTTCAGCTCCGTTGTCAGCCGGCCTTCGAGGACCAGGAGCACATGTCCTCGTGCACACCAGTGATCGGCAGAGTACCCAGGGGAGTAATCCACCATCCGGACCCGGATATTCCCCTGTTCAAAGGTCCTCCATGTGGCCTCTCCCGTTTCGCCCTTGTGGACCGTTGGTTCGATCGTACTCCAGTCGACCGTCACAAACGGAACGCCCTCGATTTTCATTTCTTCCCCTCCCTGCTGGGTAAAAAGCGGCCATGCCGCCTTGAAAAATCATCGATCAAGCGTCTCGAGATGCTCAGGGGCGGCGGGATTTCGGGGAATTCTTCCGGGGCGAACCATCCGGCCTCCTCGATTTCTTTCCCGTCTGCGGAAATTTCACCACTCTCCCAGACGGCGGAGAATCCCACCATGAGCGAATGGGGAAACGGCCAGGGCTGGCTTCCAAAATAGCGGATCTCCTTCACCCGGACGGACACTTCTTCGAAGACTTCCCTCTCCACGGCCTGTTCCAGGGTTTCTCCGGGTTCGACGAAACCGGCCAGCACGCTGTAGCGCCCCTTCGGAAAATGGGGGCTGCGGGCAAGCAGAAGTTTGCCTTCCCGTTCAACAGCAACGATGATCGCCGGGGAAACGGTCGGGTAGACGGTTAGTCCGCAGGCTTCGCAGATTCGCGCCCCTTCAGTTTCATGATCCTTCATCTTTTTGCCGCATCTGCCGCAATAGTTCGTTTCCTCAATCCACTCCATGATCTGCCGAGCCCGGCCAGCCTCCAGAAAAGCCGCTTCTCCAAGAAGGTTCCAGGCTTCCCTGAGCGGAACCAGGCACATCCCCTCGGGTAACGGGGTGTTTTCGGGCAAGCGCGCCCACGCAGAATCGGCAGATCGTGCTCTTGAAAAACGCCCGGTCAGTTCATCCGCCAGTTCCGCTGCCGGGATTTCCCTGACCCTGGGAAGACGGGGATCAGGGGTAAGACAAACGAGCAACCGGTCTTTCTGGAAAGCGAATATCGTTTCGTTGGGGTCAGGCTGAATGAATATCGGGACTCCTCCTCTCCCGGGATGGCGATCGAAGAAAGGCTTCTCGGGAAAAAGGATACCGCGAAATGTCAAAAAAAAGCAGGAGATCCGCCTTTTCGGATCCCCTGCAGGAGTTGCTTACTCTTCCGGTTTGATTTCAAGCTTCCTGCCGTTGTCGACGCTCTGCTTTTCCGGCAATACCAAGGTGAGCAGACCGTTCTTGATTTTCGCCTCGGCGCCTTCCGGGTCAATTTCCACCGGCATGGGAATTTCCCGGTAGAAACTGCCGCGGCTTCGCTCGATCCGGAAGAAGCTCTCGGACTCTTCCTTCTTCTCTTCCTTCCTCTCGGCCTTAAACACGACGCGATCCGGATAGACCTTTAGATCCACTTCCTTGGGGTCGATCCCGGGAATCTCCATCTCTACGTGGATTTTGCCATCCTTCCTGTAGAGATCCATCCGGGGAGCGACCAATTCACTTGCAGGCCGCGTAGCCGGGAAAAGCCCCGTTGCGAACTCGTCGAAAAGGCGCGACATTTCATCGTGGATCTGAGCGATATCCCTGAAAACCGACAGATTTTCATCGCGTCGTGCACCAGGACCAGCTAACCAGAACCGTCTCATTTGCCAGCACCTCCTGTCTGACCAATAATGACCTTACGGGGTCATTGTATTAGTCAGTAAAGGTCAAATAAAGGGCGGAATCCGGTTTTGCTGCCTCGAAAAAGGTCATAGTCGGAAAATATTGGTTGTTTTAGCCACCTATCAAATGATTTCTTCCAATTTCTTTTTTTATAATCCGGGCCCATTCAGGGCTTGTGCGAGATCGTCCATCAAGTCCTGCACATCCTCGATTCCGACGGAGTACCGGATCAGCGTTTCAGGAATCCCCAGTGCCTTTCTTTCCTCGGCGGTGCATTCCACGTGACTCGTGGTGGCCGGGACCCCTGCAATCGTTTCGACCGCTCCCAGGTTGGCCGCCTTGTGCGCAAGGCGCAGCCTCCGGAGAAATCGATTCGCTGCCTCGAGGGATTCCCCCTTGAGAGAGAAGCTCATCATTCCACCGAATCCTCTCATTTGGCGGCGGGCAATCGTGTGGCCCGGATGGGATTCAAGGCCGGGATAGAAAACACGGTCGATGGAGGGGTGTGCTTCCAGGAATCGGGCGATGGCCAGCGCATTTTCGTTCTGCCGGTTGATCCGGAGGCTCAGGGTTTTCATGCCGCGAAGCAGGAGGTACGCGGACATGGGAGCAAGAGCCGCCCCGTTGATTTCCCGGTAATGGTAGACCTTTTTGACCAGTTCAGCCTTTCCGCAGACGACGCCGCCAAGGGCGTCTGCGTGCCCGCCCAGGAATTTCGTGGCACTGTGAAGAACCAGGTCGGCTCCGAGTTCAACCGGGTTCTGGTTGATGGGGGTGGCAAAGGTATTGTCCACGACAACAATGGCCCCGGCTTTGTGACCGGCTTTCGCCAGTCTTTCGATATCGAGGATCTTGATCGTTGGATTCGTGGGTGTTTCCAGGTAGAGCAGCTTGCAGCCTTTCGCAATTTCTTCCTCGATTGCGTCGTGATCCGTCGTGTCGCAAAGTGCGGCGGTCACGCCCTGCCGCGGGAGGAATTCCTGGAATAGAACCGTGGTGCCGCCGTAGGTGTCTTTGATAGAGACAACCCTTTCCCCGGGATCCACCAGGGAGCAGAGGACGCTGGAAATGATCCCCATTCCGGTCGCAGCGCTCGTCGCTGCCTCGGCTCCCTCGAGGAGACGGACCTTTTCTTCGAAAACATGGACGGTGGGATTGGTGTTCCGGCCATAGATGTGCCCCGGCTTTTTCCCTAGCGAAACATCGATCCATTCGTCGAGCTCCTCGTACGCATGGGCGACTCCCATGAAAACCGGGACCTGGGTTGAGCGTTCAGCGAAAGCGCTCTCTTCACCTCCCCAGACCGAAAGGGTTCCCTTTCCCGCGTTCTTCCCGTATCTCATCTCAGATCCCTCCCAGTTTCGATTGCCTGGATCAAAGCCGCTACATCCTCTTGACGGGTTGCCCAGGACGTCACAAGCCGAATGGAGGAATGGGAATCGTCAACCCTTGACCAGGTGTAGAAATCAAAATCTTTTTTGAGCTCGTCGATCAATGAATCCGGCAGGATGGGGAAAATCTGGTTTGTCGGTGAATCCGCCAGGAATCCGAATCCGACCCCTTCAATGGCGCTCTTCAGGCGCCCGGCCATCCTGTTGGCGTGCCTTGCGAGCTCGAAGTACAGGTCATCCCTGAAAAGCTCGAGGAACTGGATTCCCAGGAGCCGTCCCTTGGAGAGAAGAGCCCCTTTCTGCTTCATGTAGAATCGAAAATCCTGCCTGAGGGAGGGCGGGCGGATGACCAGGGCTTCTCCGATGAGGGCCCCGCACTTGGTCCCGCCGATATAGAAGGCGTCGGTCAGTTGGGCCATGCTCCCAAGGTCCAGGTCCGTTTCGGGAACGCAGAGGGCTGAACCCAGGCGGGCTCCGTCAACATAGAGAAGCAGGCCTTTTTCGTCACAGAACGAGCGGAGGTCTTCAAGCTCCTGGCGGCTGTAAACGGTGCCGAGTTCCGTGGGGTTTGAGAGGTAGACCAGGCGCGGCTTTACCATGTGCTCGTCGGTATGGAAATCCAGAACCGGCTGGATCTGTTCAGGGGCGAGCTTCCCGTCGCGGGTGACGACGGCAAGGACCTTGTGCCCGGTGGACTCGATGGCTCCGGCTTCATGGACGAAGATGTGGCCGGTTTGTGCGGCAATTGCCGCTTCATGAGGCCTTAAAAAGGAAGAAATGGCGATCAGGTTGGTCTGGGTCCCCCCGGAGAGGAAATGGACGTCGACATCTTCCCTCCCGATCCTGTCCCGGATCAGTCTGGCCGCCTCCAGGCTGTAACTGTCCAGGCCGTATCCTTCCTCCTGTTTCAGGTTCGTTTCTATAAGAGTTTTCAGGATTCTCGGGTGGGCGCCTTCGCTGTAATCGTTCTTGAAACTGATCATCCTTCTCGTCCCTTTCTTTCCAAATTTCGCACCCTGTCCTTCGAAGCCATCAGAAAGGCAGGAGCGTGTTCCGCGATTGATTTGCTTCCTTTCGATCGCCGCAATGCGTGCAGTAGGGGAGCAGAGAATGGCGAATCTGCCCGCAGACGGGGCATTTCTCAAAAATCCGGCTGCCGCATGAGGGGCAGGTGTAGGGTTCTTCCGGGTCGCACTGTCCGCTGGGAACGATGATGCGGTTTACAGTCCTTCGGGTCCAGAACAAAAAACGTCTTGGCCCGATTCGGATGGGATACTCACAGACCGGGCACAAAAACCGCTCGTAGGCTTCGCGGTACTGACGCTCCAGAAGCGGGTGGGGTGGGAAAGCGACGATTCGGATGAAATGGACCAGCAGCTTCGTGACGGCGGCAATCAGCGCCAGCGTCAGGATGTAGCGGAAGACGCGGGAGGGGAAATACTCGTGGATGACGAACGCCGTTCTCGTCAGGACAGCAGCCCCGAGAGCCAGGAGGATCGGGGCGTACAGGCTGCCCTTTTTCCTGGCGATCAACCAGGCAGCGGCCAGCAGAATCGGGAGCAGGACCATGAGCTGAATCAGGGCGAGCCGGTAGCGATGCCGCTTCACCAGTTTTTCGAATTCTTCCCGGGCGGGTTTCCGCTGTTTCTCGATTTCCAGTGAGGTTGTTTCCCTCTCTGCTTCCAGCTGCTGTTTCCGCGCGGTCAATTCGGAGATTGAACGGCTTAAGGCCTGGTATTGTCTCTGGTTTTCCAGGAAGAGATTCAGGCTTTCGGAAAAGGCTGCCTGCTGTTTTTCGTTGAAGACGGCATTTTTTTGCAGCCCCTGTTTCTGGAGTTCAAGGATCTGGTTCAAGGTTTGCTGCAGACTCCTGGCACTGTCACCCAGGATCCTCTGTCTTTCCGCAAGATTTTCCGACTCCCTGGAAATTTCGGCGATTTGGCGGTCAAGGAGCTTCTTTTTCTCCAGCAAGGTGCCGTCGATGTAGGAGCTTTCCACCTTCTCGTACGCAGGGCCTTCGATCGTCCGGATGTCCTGGAGAAAAAAACCGATCAGCCAGTAGAAAAGGACCGCGAGCGCCACGGTGAATCCCCGGATGGCAAAACGGTGAATCCATGTCCCCTTGGACCGTTCGGTATCGCCCATTTCCCATCCCTCTTTTCGATGAGGTTCGCCTTTCTGCGCATTCTTAGTTTACCATGGCAAAAGACACCCAATAAGGAGGGAGAAAGATGTCGAGAAAAGCTTTCAGCCCAGAGGGAGCCGTTGCGGTTGGCCCTTATTCCCATGCGGTGGAATCGGGGGATGTCGTTTACCTTTCGGGGCAGACGCCGCTCGATCCGGCCACCGGGCGCCTTGTGGAAGACGATGTTGTGCTCCAGACACAGCAGTGTTTCAGGAATCTTTTCGCCGTTCTGGAAGCGGCCGGCCTGGCGCAGGGGGATGTCGTCAAGGTGAATGTGTTTCTCACGGACATGAAGGATTTCGCCAGGATGAACGAGGTCTACAAGCAACAGTTCGAGGCGCCTTTCCCTGCCCGGAGCACGATCGGTGTCGCAGCGCTGCCGCTGGGCGCCCGTGTGGAAATCGAGATGATCGCCCGGAGGAGCGGTCACAAATCCGGGTGAAAGTATTATAATGAACTCATGAGAATAGCTAGCAATTTACTTGAAAGTCTTGCAGAAGCGGAGAGGGGGCAATGACATGAAAAAGGTTGTTGTCGCAATTGACGGAAGCGAGGTCAGCAAGGCGGTTATCGACTACGCGATTTATTACGCCAACCGGGAAAAGGATGCGAAGATGCTTTTCCTTCACGTTATAGAGCCTTCCGAGCAGCGGGAAATCTTCTACCGGGGGCACGTTGTCAGTGTTCCGCCTTCGCCCGAAGAGGTCCGGCAGGAGTTCCATGCGTTCATCAAGGCCCGGATCGAGGCTGCAGGCATGGAAATCCCCCAGATGAGCGTGACCCTGCGTAGAGGAAGTCCGTACGAGCAGATCGTCCAGTTCGCTGAAGAGGAAGATGCCGATATCATCATGATCGGCCATAGGGGACTCAGCAACCTCCAGCGGTTTTTCCTCGGGAGCGTTGCGGCAAAAGTCGTGGCGCACGCTCCCTGCAGCGTGTACGTCCATCGCCCGAAGAGCGAGGGCAAGGAAGACTAGCGTCCCTTCCAGGTTGGTGTGCGCTTTTCGAGGAAGGCCGCAACCCCTTCACGAGCGTCTTCGGAGGCAGCGAGGGCGGCAAAATGATCCCCGCCGACCTCCACGGCTCTTTCCAGCGGAAGACCGTCCATCCCCTGAAAGCCCCGCTTGCCGCTTGCAACGGCAAGGGGGCTTTTTGCCGCGAGTTTTTCGGCAAGCTCAAGAGTTTCCCTTTCCAGGTCCCCTTCTGGAGTGACTTTTCGGACAATGCCGAGACGGCGGGCTTCCTCCGCGGGGATGAGGTCCCCCGAAAGAACATACTGGAGGGCCTGTTTGTATCCGATCCAGCGAGCCAGCTGGAGGCCGGGTTCGAGGCAGATCAGTCCCACATTGACGGCGGTGGTGCCCAAAACGGCACTTTCTGCAGCGAGGATGAAGTCGCACGCCAGGGCAAGACCGGCACCATTTGCGAGGGTATAGCCTCGGATCGATGCGATGACGGGTTTTGTCATGGCGGCGATCCGATGATTATGCCGATCCATCAGCCGGATGAAGTCCCGAATTTCGTGCCGTTCGCAGGCCGTGAGCTCCTTCAGGTCGATGCCCGCGGAGAAGTTTTTCCCCGCTGCATCCAGGATGACCACACGGACCGCGGGGTCATCCTCCATCCTTTCCAAGGCGTCGCAAAGCCCCAGGGCCAGGTCCCTGTTAAAGGTATTCATTGCCTCGGGCCGGTTGAGCGTGATCCGCCCGATGGTTTTCTCAATGCTTGTCAAAACCGAAGGCTTGGGTTGCGGCATTGTGCGGAACCTCCTTTGAGATGTAAGCTGTTCTTGGATCATATCAAACAGGAAGCGGAGGGAAGAGAGTTGGACGAGTCGGAAATTCTGCGAATCCGCCGTTTCACGCAGGTTTTCACCGATTGGATCCAGGGAGTGGATCGACCTCTCTTCGATGACCGGGTTTCCCTCGTCCACGAGAAAAGACAGGGCCTTGAGCAGCGGGAAAAAGAAGAGGGCAGAGGACCCGGGAGCTTCGTGGAGAAGCTTTCGCAGCAAGAGCGCTATGACCTCCTTTCTTCAATGGCCTCGATCCTTTCCCACATTCGAAAGGTGGATCCAAGGGACCTGGTGATTCGCCCTTATCGACCCGGGGAACTGGGGATCATTTCATGGCGGCATTGCGTTCTTTACAGGGAAGAATATGGGTTCGACGGGACATTTGAAAATTACCTGCTTGAGGGAATGTCCAGATTTCTCTGGGAATACGCCGGAAAGGGACAGGTCTGGGTTGTGGACTACTGGGGTTCTGTCATGGGGGCCATCGCGATCGTTGAAACGGGAGAAGCCGAGGGACAGTTGCGCTGGTTTTACCTTGAGCCTCCCTGCCGGGGAATGGGAATGGGCCGAAGTCTCATGGAAACTGCCCTGTCCTTCTGCGGGGAGAGGAATCTGGAGAAAGTTTTTCTGTGGACGGTTCGGGACCTGGAGCGGGCCCGCCGACTTTATGAAAAGTTCGGCTTTTCCCTTGTCGAAACCCACGAGCATTTCCTCTGGGGGAGACAGATCGTCGAGGAGAAGTGGGAACAGCAGTTTAGCCGGAAGGTCCGTCCCAGCTGATTCTTTAGGGAATCCGGTTTTGGCGGGGGAGAATGCATGTGCGCCTGACAGAAAACGAGGAAGTCCTTTACCTGGTCATGAAAAGCATCGAGGAATCTCAGACTCCCATCGGGGCGGGGGCCATCCAGCGGGCGATAGCCTCCCGCGTCAGGCTAAGCTCCGCTTCCGTGGGAATCATTCTGCGTGACCTGCAGGACCAGGGGCTGGTTGTCCGGGAAGGGTACAGGGGACACCGCCTGACCCCAAAGGGAAGGACATTCCTGGAGAATTACCGGAATCGCCAGAAAAAAGCCTGCCTGGCCGACCGCATCTTCGACTACCTGACGGGAAGCGAGCGGCAGCGGCTGGCTGACATCCTCGAGGCCCGCAGGGCGATTGAAACGGAAGCCGCCCGGCTTGCGGCCTCAAGGGCGGAAGAACTGGATCTTCGAAGGCTGGGCAGGAACGTTGAGGAGCAGGGGAAAACAACCGAAGCAAGGCAAAGGAGCCTGCTGGACCGCGAATTCCATGCCGCACTTCTTGATGCGGCGCACAACCCGCTCCTGAACACGCTGTTCGATTTCTCAGAACAGTTAACCGCCGCATCTGACGGGGAAAGCGTCGACAACTTTCTTTCGAAAATCCGGGAGGAAATCGGCGAAATCCTTTTCGAGGACCACCTTCGGGTTCTGCGGGCAGTTTCGGCCAGAGATGCTGCGGAAGCCGAAAGAGCGATGGCCGCTCACATGGATCGGGTCCTGGCCTTCCTGGACCGGACGGACGGTTAGCGAGACTGTGTCCGGCCAGGGCTAGAGGGTTCTTTGACAATTCTGTGAAGGGGCATTGACAGGAATGCTCCATGTGTTACCATCAAATCGCCACTAATTTATTAGTGGCGATGGCTTTTTCGAAAGGGGAATCAAGGAAATGGACCTGATCAAGGAACATCCGATCCTGGAATTTGAGCACGGGAAGAAAGTGAAGTTTTTCTTTGACGGTAAGGCGATGGAGGGTTATGAAGGGGAGCCGATCGCGGCGGCGCTGCACGCGAACGGGGTGCGGATCTACCGCGAGACGCCGGAGATGAAGAGGCCGCGAGGATTTTTCTGTGCCATCGGGAAATGCAGTTCGTGCTTCATGGTGGTGGACGGAGTCCCGAACGTTCGGACGTGCGTCACGGCGCTGACGGAGGGGATGCGCGTGGAGACGCAGCGGGGCAAGGGCCTTGTGCCGGCCCTGTCGTAGTGGAGGAAGGTGAGCGGATTGCGGCAGACGGAAGTGATGGTGATCGGGGGAGGCCCGGCGGGTCTTTCCGCGGCGGTGGAGGCGGCGAGCCTGGGGTGCCAGGTGATGGTGGTGGACAGCGACCTGAAGCTTGGGGGTCAGCTGATCAAGCAGACGCACAAGTTTTTCGGATCGAAGGAAGAGCATGCGGGGACGCGGGGATTCGAGATCGCGAACATCCTGTTCGGCGAGCTGGAGGAGAACAAGGACCGGATCCAGGTGCTGTCGAACACCACGGCGGTGGGGTATTACAAGGAGGACGGGGTCGTCTCCTGCGTGACGGGGGAGGACGAGTACTTCCGGGTGAAGCCGCAGCGGGTGATCATGGCGACGGGTGCACAGGAGAAGATGATCCCGTTCCCGAACAACGACCTGCCCGGGGTGTACGGTGCGGGAGCGGTGCAGACGCTGATGAACGTGTACGGAGTCATGCCGGGCAGGCGGGTTCTGATGGTGGGAGCGGGGAACATCGGGCTCATCGTGAGCTACCAGCTGAAGCAGGCGGGAGTGGACATTGCGGGGATCGTGGAGTTCATGCCGCACGTGGGGGGCTACTGGGTGCATGCGGCGAAGGTCCGGCGCCTGGGGATTCCGATCTACCTGAGGCACACGATCGTGGAGGCGCTGGGTGAGAGGTACGTGACGGGAGCGGTGATCCAGGCCGTGGGAGAGAAGGGCGGCCTTGCGGGAGAGCCGAAGAAGATCGACTGCGACGTGATCTGCATGGCGGTGGGACTGACGCCGACGTGCGAATTGCTGTGGCAGGCGGGGTGCGAGATGGTGTTCGTGCCGGAGCTGTGCGGGTACGTGGCGAAGCGGGACAACCAGATGCGCACGAGCGTGCCGACGATCTGGGTTGCCGGTGACGCGGCGGGGATCGAGGAAGCGAGCTCTGCGATGGTGGAAGGGCGCGTGGCGGGTCTGAACGCGGCGAGGTCGATGGGGCACGTGACGGACAAGGAGTTTGACGCGAGGTCGTCGCTGTACTGGAAGCGTCTGAGCGACCTGAGGGCAGGCCCCGTTGGGGAGAAGATCCGCTACGGGATCTCCCAGGCCTGCTGCGGCAGCTGGGAGGTGTAGGCAGATGGAAATGGACATGCTGTTCAACAGCGGGATCCTGACGGGGGAGCGTCCCGGAGCGGAGAAGCCGCCGCAGGAGCTGTGGGAGACGAAGGCGAACGGCCTGGTGATCATCGAGTGCCCGCAGCGGATCCCCTGCAACCCGTGCCACACGAGTTGCCCGACGGGAGCGGTGCTGCCGTTCGAGGACATCAACGACACGCCGCGGATCGACTACACGAAGTGCACGGGTTGCACGATGTGCGTGGCGAAGTGCCCGGGGCTGGCGTGCTTCGTGGTGGACCTGACGTACGGCGGGGCGGACGAGGCGCTGATGAAGCTGCCGTACGAGATGCTTCCGGTGCCGGAGGTGGGTTCCGAGGTGGAATGCCTGAACCGGTCGGGAGAAGTGGTGTCGAAGGGGAAGGTCATCCGGGTGATGGAGCCCTGGAAGGACAAGACGAAGGTGGTCCACGTGGCGGTGCCGAAAACGCTGGTGATGGACATCCGGGCCATCAGGGTGGTGAAGTAGGGATGGAAGACAAAACGAAGGACATCATCGTTTGCCGTTGTGAAGAAGTGACCATGGGCGAGGTGCGGGAGTGGATCGCGAAGGGGTACGACACCTTCGACGAGCTGAAGCGCCTGCTGCGGGTGGGGATGGGCCCGTGCCAGGGGCGCGGCTGCCGCGAGATCATCATGCGGGAGATCTCCAGGGCAAAGGGAATCCCCATGGCCCAAGTGGAGCCCGGGACCTTCAGGCCCCCTGTCAAGCCCGTCAAGCTCGGCGTTCTCGCCACCTGCGAGTATACCAAGGAATAGAAAGACCGGCTGGTTGTTCGAAACTCCAGGGGCGGCGTCGTTAAAAAAGGCGCCGCCCCTTCAGTTTTCCCCGAACGTTCTCCATGCCAGATCTTCGGCCTTCCTGAGGATTTCCCGCAAAGGCAGACCTGTTTTTTTCGCTAGCTTACGGCAGTCTTCATACTCGGCCGAAAGGTTCATAAGCCTTCCGTCGGGCGAGAAGGCGGCCTTGATGCCGATCCTTGCCTCTTCTTCCCCCAGGGGGAGGGAAACGCTACAAAACGAACGTTGGGCGATGAAACGCTGCACAGAAGGCAGGATCCGGATCCCCAGGGTTCCCGTCTGCCTCATGATCTCTAAGGCCAGAGAGCGGGTTTGCCCAGGGGCTGCCAGAACCCGGAGAAGATGGCCGGGACGCCCTTTCTTCATCGTCAGCGGCGAAATGCTCACGTCTTTTGCCCCCATTTCCGGCAATCGCTCGAAGAGGTGCCCCAGGATTTCGCCGGAAACGTCATCGAGGTGTGTTTCGAGGATGTCGATGCGGTCCTCGCTGAATTCTGCTGAAAGTTCCATGAGCACGGCGCGCAGGACATTCGGCTGTTCCGTTTCTGCATCCCCTGCCCCATAACCGGCCGAAAGGCAGGTACCCAGGGGAAAACCCGCGGCAGGCCTGGCGAAGTGGGCAAGAAGGGCGGCTCCCGTTGGCGTCAGGAGTTCCCGGTTGCCGTTTCCGTAGAAAGGGAGGCCGAATCGCTCAAGAATCCGGAGCGTTGCCGGAGAGGGGACAGGAATTGCCCCGTGGGCAGATCGGATCTGCCCACCCCCGACGTTGATGGGAGTGCAGAGGACCTCATCCGGGGCCAGGTCAGCAAATGCCATGCAGGATCCGATCACGTCGGCGATCGCGTCATCCTGTCCCACTTCGTGGAAGTGCAATCGTTCCAAGGGTTCTCCGTGAGCAAACGATTCCGCCTCGGCGAGGATTTCGAAAACGCCAGCGACGTCCTTCTTCACCCGCTCCGGCATCGGAATGCCCGAGATCCGTTCCATCAATTCGAAAAAGGAGCGCGGTCGGGTTTCATTTTGAAGCCGGACATTGACCTTCAGGGCGCGGACTCCCTTCCGTGAGACAGGGGCGGTTTCCACAAAAACGTCAGCCGCGGACTCGACAGTCCGGATAATGCTCTCCCGGTCGGCTCCCAGGTCAATCAGGCCTGCGAGGATCATATCGCCTGCAGCTCCTGAAATAGGGTCGAAAAGGATCGTCTTCATTTTCAGTGCACCTCCCGCCTAAAGCTCTCAATCGCGGAACAAGCATACCTTTCGGGGTGTCTGTGGGCAAATCCGGCGGAGCGCGCAAAGCAAAAGCCGCAGGAATCCCTTTGCATTTGTTAGTTGAAAACCAGATCAATCCGTTTTAAGCTTTTGAACCTGGGTGTCAACTTATGCAATACATTTATAAGGTTTTTTAAAACATTAAAAAGATAACAACATGGATATTGTTTTATTAAAGAATGACACTTAGGCGACTTGCTTTGGTGAAAGGGCTAAACTAGCATGGCAATAGTGTTGAGAAAAAAATGAAAGTGAGCGTTGGCCTGATGGTTCGGCTGATGCGTTTTTTGTCCTGCTGATTTTACCGGGCAAACCGGCAGGTTTCGGAAAGGAGGATCACGATCCATTAAATAGCACAGGATAGGCGAGCGAAACCAGAAACAGAGCTGAGAGGAGGATGAGTATGGCTAAGAATCTGGAAGGGAACATGTGGTCGAGCAGATGGGGACTGATTCTCGCTTCCATCGGAATGGCGGTTGGAACGGGGAACATCTGGCGGTTCCCAAGGGTGTCGGCAGCGAACGGGGGGCAGCCTTCTTCTTCGCCTATGTGCTGGCGCTTTTTCTTTGGGCGATCCCCCTGATGGCAGCCGAGGGCGTCTGGGGCAAGGTTTCCCGCATGGGCATCATCGGTTCCTTCAAGCACATGTGCGGCCGCGGGTGGACCTGGGCTGGGGCCCTGATGGCCGTCATCGTTCTGGGGATTGTTTTCTATTACGGTGTTGTCGTGGGTTGGTGCATGCAGTACCTGGGGTATGCCGTGATGGGGATCTTCAAGCCAGGACTGGACACCGAGGCCCTGTGGAAGGCGTTCGCCGGGAACGGCATGCAGCAGAGCCTCCTGTTTGCGCTGGTCGTAGCCATCTGTATGTTCATCACCTCCAAGGGAGTGGCCGGCGGCCTGGAGAAGGCATGTAAGGTCATGGTTCCCGGTATTTTCATTCTTCTTGTTTTTCTCGCGATCCGGGCTGCCTTCCTGCCCGGCGCGGTAAAAGGCTACGAGTTCTATTTTACGGCTCGTCCGGCTGATTTTCTGAACCCGAGGACATACCTCGAGGCCTTCACCCAGGTGGCCTGGTCCACGGGAGCCGGGTGGGGGCTTTTCCTTACGTACTTCGTCTACGTCAAGAAGAGCGAGGACATCATGCTTGCAGCTACGACGACCTGCTTTGCCGATACCACGGCAGGTTTCCTCGCCGGGCTGTGCGTCATCCCCACCATTTTCGCCTACTCGCCTGACCCGATGGCGGCTGTGAAATCGGGAAACACCGGGCTTGCTTTCATCCACATGACCAAGCTTTTTTCAGAGATCCCCGGCGGAACGATCATGGCCATCGCCTTCTTCCTCGCCCTGGTCCTGGCGGCTCTCAGCTCTGAAATCGCCATGATCGAAATGGGGGCCCGAATTCTGGAAGACGCGGGCTGGGACCGAAAAAAGGCAACCTGGGGCATCGGCATCACCACGTTTCTCCTTGGGCTTCCTTCCGCCATGAATATGACCTTCCTGGACAACCAGGACTGGGTGTGGGGGATCGGGCTGCTCCTGGCCGGGCTCCTGATGGGCCTGGGAGCCATGAAGATCGGCGTGAGGAAGATCTGGGACGAGCACATCGAGCCCTACACCCAGATGAAACATTACTGGATGTTTTCCGCGATCCGGTTCTTCCCCGTGTGGTTTGCGATCATCTTCGGATGGTGGACCTGGCAGGCCATCACCTGGTATCCCGGTGAGTGGTACAAGTGGCTTCCCATCAGCAAGTACACGTTCACGGTGGGGACGATGTACTGGCAGTGGGCAATCGCTGCGGTGGTCTGCATCCTTCTCAACAACTGGCTTGCTGACAGGATGACCCACCGCCTGGAAGTTTAGCCTGACCGGGACGGAAGGAGAGATTCTCATGTGGATGGTTAACATGGTGCTTGTCATGGTGGTCGTTGTCGGAGGGCTTTTCTGGTGCCTGTATCACATTTCGATCGCCAAGGACGGAGAGTAATAAAGAACGAAAACGATTGCCGCACCGATAGCCGGGGGCGGGGGATTCCACTCTTCCCCCGCCCCCTTTCCATTTTCCTCTGGAGAAGTTTTCGTCATGATTGAAAACGGTCTTTGGGAAAGGAGGATTTCGATTGAAAAAGGTTTTTGTCTCCGGGGCGTCGGGCAACGTCGGCCGACTGGTGGTCCGGAATGTCATCGAACGGGATGGGTTCGAGCTGGCGGGCGGGTTTTGCCGGGAGTGCGGAGAAGATCTTGGCACCCTTGCCGGACTGGCTCCGATTGGTATAAAGGCCGCTCGGTCGCTTCGCGAGGGGCTTGAAAACAGCGGTGCCGACCTGGTCATCGACTTCACCAGCGCCGCCGTCCTCATGGCCAACCTGGAAGTTTATGCTGACCTTGGGCTTGATGCGGTTATCGGGACAACCGGCCTTTCGTCGGAGGACTTTGCGAAAGTGGAGGCCCTTGTTTCCGAAAGGGGGCTCCGTTGGGCGATCATTTCCAATTACGGCCTCGGGATCAACCTGGTGATGGATTTTCTTTCGCGCGTGCGTCAGTATTTCCCTTATGTAACGATCACGGACCGCCACCACCCGGCCATGGCAAACGCCCCAAGCGGAACCGCAGCCATGCTGGCCCAGGCTGTTTCTGATGGACCTGAACCGAAAATTCAAAGCCGGGAAGTTTACGAAGGGGTCCTCGGAGGCAAAATCGCCGGCATACCGGTTCATTCCGAGCGCCTTCCCTATCCTGCTCCTTTTTCGGAGCACGAGATCGTCCTCGGCCGCCAGGACGAGATCATCCGGATCACCGTTTCGGATTTCACCAGCGAGATCTACATGGACGGCATCTTTCTCGCTTCGTCCCGCATATCCGGAATGCCTCGCGGGACCCTGGTGCGGGCGCTTTCAGGGTTCAACTGAAGACCGTGAAAGAAGGAAAATGAACACCATGCCGGGACAGGAATTCCTCGTCAGGGGGTGGACCGATACGGGTTCGGGCCCCTGGCAGGTTGGCGTCATCGCGGACCGGGAGAAGGGGACGATCCTCCGGGTCGGGCCCGCGGATGAGATAGTCGACCTCCCGGGGAGGGAAAAAGTCGAATACGACGCTTCTCTTCGTATCCTGCCCGGGGATGTCAACGCCCACAGCCACCCGGAACAGTCCCTTTACACCGGGCTCGTCGACCCGTCCTGGGACTTGCCGACATGGTGCCGGAACACGATCTACCGGCATAGCGTCGAACTGGCCCCTGAACATGTTTACCTTGGGTGCTGCCGTGCCTTTGCCCACATGCTCCTGCTGGGGGTCACCACGGCGGCGGTTTCGTTTTACTGCCACAACCGCAGGAAAAACGAACTGGACCGGGAAGTGATCCGGGCCGCAAAGGATACGGGGATCCGGCTTTACTTCGGCCGCATGCATTACGATCTGGTTTCCCCGGAGGCCTACCCGGAAAAGAGGGCTTCCCAGGAGTCCTATTTCGAAACGATTCCCGAATACGAGGCAGGCTTCAGGGAACTCTTCGCGGAAGTGGGCTGCGACCCCCTTGTGGCTGTTGCGCCGGCCCTTCACAGTTTCCATGCGAACACCCTCGAAGCGGTTGCCTCAAGGATCCGCCTGGGGGAAGAAACGGATCGGCTGGTCCAGTTTCACCTCTCGGAGGACAGGGGCGATGTGTCCCTTTGCCTTGGGCAGTTCGGGATGCGACCCGTGGAGGTGCTGGATGCCCTTGTCCGCAGCGGGCGCGTTGCCGGCCTTTCCGTCCTCCTGGCCTCGGACGGGATCTGGACCAATGACCGGGAGAAGGCCCTGATGGCCCTTCACGGGATCCGCCTGGTCCTGAACCCGAGGATGAACCGTCGGGTAAAGGCAGGACGGGCGGACCTCCCTGCCTACATGGAAAGGAAAATCCCGCTCTTCCTCGGGACGGACGGGGAGGCGAGCAACGAAGACCTCTCGATCGAAGGGGAACGGCGATTCCTTGCGGAGGCGTTCCCTGATGTCGATCCGGCCGCGATCCAGGACCTGGGGCGAGGAGACTTCCCTTTTCCGCATTGTCCAGTGGGGAGGCTGGTTCCGGGGGCAGGGGCGGACTTGAAGATCGTGGGTCCTTCCGGCGTGCGGGATGTGTACGTGGGGGGAAACCTCGTGGTTCAAAACGGGCGACTCCTGAAACTCGATCTTTCAAGGGATGTGGAAACCCCGTTGAAGGCACTTCTCTCGGACTGGTGAATGAGGTGGCCCGAAAGGCTATCTGATAGAATAAACAGGCATCAGGATGATGGAGAGAGGGGGGTGCGGCCATGGTTTTTCCGCTGGCCTCTGCCGCGGGCGCGGCGGTGAGGATGGAACCCTATCCCTACGGCAAGGGAGGGGTAAGCCTGGTCGGCCAGGTTGCCTGGGACGACGCGCTCAAGGGGCCCCGGCCGGCGATTTTGGTGGTGCACGAATGGTGGGGCCTGAACGACTTTGCCATGGACCGGGCGAAAACCCTGGCTTCGATGGGATACCTTGCCCTGGCGGCGGACATCTACGGGGAGGGCTTCCAGACGAAGGATCCCGCTATAGCTCGGGAACTGGCCGGGAAGTTCAGGGAGGGAGACCGGGCCCTGCTGCGTGAAAGGGTCGGTTTGGCCCTCGCCGCCCTGAAGGCTCACCCCCTTGCGGACAAGGGCCGGGTGGCCGCAATCGGGTACTGTTTCGGGGGGACGGCGGTCCTGGAATTGGCCCGGAGCGGAGCGGAACTCAACGGGGTGGTCAGTTTCCACGGCGGCCTGGCCACGCAGGTTCCCGCTTCCGCGGGAGGGATAAAGGCGAAGGTCCTGGTCCTTCACGGGGCCGACGACCCGAGCGTTCCTCCGGCGGACGTCCAGGCCTTCCAGGAGGAGATGCGTCGATCGGGAGCGGATTGGCAAATGGTGGCCTACGGGGGGGCCGTTCACACCTTCACGAACCCGGCGGCCGGAAACGACCCGTCCCGCGGTTCGGCCTACAACGAGAAGGCGGCCCTTCGTTCCTGGGAGCACATGAAGGTGTTCTTCGCCGAGATATTCAGGTAGCCTTTCCTCAAAAACCTTTTTACACGAAAACCCGCTTGGTAGGCAGGAAGTCATATTAACCTGAGGGGGAGACACGATGACGGTTTACCGAATCAAGAGCAAGACCCGGTCCTGGGACGGGGAGACGATCGGCATCCTGATCCTGGATTGCGCTTATCCCTGTGTCCCGGGGAACGTCGGGAACGCCACCACGTTTCCATTCCCTGTCCGGTACAAGGAAGTCCGAGGATCGTCGATCGAACGGCTACTGAACGAAAGAGATCCGGAATTGCTCAAGCCCTTTATCGATGGCGCCCGGGAACTGGAGGCGGAAGGAGTTCGGGCGATCACGGGCGCCTGCGGTTTCATGGCGCTTTTCCAGAAGCAGGTGGCGGAAGCCGTGGAGATCCCCGTCTTCCTGTCGAGCCTGCTGCAGGTTCCCTTTATCTGCCGGACCCTGACCTCGAAACAGAAGGTCGGTATCATCACCGCCAACGCCGGCGTTCTAACCGATGAACACTTCGAGAACGTCGGAATTACAAAGGAGATGCCGATCGTCGTCTACGGGATGGAAGACCAGGAAGAATTTCGTACAAGCATCCTCGAAGAAAAAGGAACGCTGGATTCCGACCTGATCGAAAAGGAAGTGGTCGGTGTCGCCCAGAGGATGGTGCAGGAACACCCGGAAGTTGCGGCCATCCTGCTGGAATGCAGCGACCTGCCTCCTTACGCTGCGGCGGTGCATGCGGCGACGGGCCGGCCCGTATTCGATTTCATCACGATGATCAAGTACGTCCATTCCGCGCTGGTGCCGACAAAATACGAGGGCTACATGTAGCCGTTCAGAAAGCGATTGAACGGCCAAGGGGATAGGACCGTGTCCCGGATCTGGATCTTCCTGCTGATGGTCCTCGCAGGAGCGGTTTCGGCCCTGCAGCCCGGCATTAACGCGCGGCTGGCACAGAAGGTCGGCACTCTTGAGAGCGCCTTCGTCTCCTTTGCTGGAGGGGCTATATGCCTCATCGTGGCCGTTTCCATTTTTGGGAGAGGGAACCTCAGGCACATTTCAGCGGCAGCCCCGTGGGAAGTCCTCGGAGGACTGATCGGCGCCGTTTATGTGACCTGCCTGGTTTTAGCGGTTCCACGCATTGGGACCGCCGCGGCGATGGCCGGGGCGATTGCCGCTCAACTGGCGGCAGGCCTGCTCCTGGATTCGATGGGTGCCTTTGGTTTCCAGAAAATGCCCCTGGATTTACCCCGTGCGGCCGGAGCTTTTTTCCTTGTCCTGGGATCCCTGCTGATCCTGCGAAAATAGAGATTCATGGAGGAAGATTCCTCGTCTGCCTGGAACGGATACTGCAAAACTGGAGGAGGTCCAACCCAGATGGAGTGCGACAGGGGAGAGATTCTGAAAAGAGCGGCGGAAGAGGCTTGCCTGAACGAAAGACGGTATCACCTTTGCAGTCAGGGGACCCTGGCAGCCCTGATGCGGTCTTTTGGCATTCATAACCCCGACCTCCTGCGTGCCTCAACGGCCTTTGCCGGGGGAGGAGTCCGGCGGGGACACATGTGCGGAGCCCTTAGCGGCGCACTGCTGTTCATCGGGCTGCTGGCGGGAAGGGACGACCTGGAAATGAGGGAGCAGGCCATGAGGGGATTGGGATATTGCGACAAGGTTTACCGGTCTTTCGAGGAAAGGTTCGGGACGGTTCTTTGCAGGCAGATCCAGAAGAAGCTCTACGGGAGAGAATATGAGCTGACCCGGCAGGAAGAGCGTGATGAAATGCATGCCCTCATGGAAAGAATGGAGTTCGCCTGTCCGCAGGTCTGCGGGGAAGCGGCGCGGATGGCGGCTTTGACCGCATTTGAAATCCTCGAGGCCGGTCACCCGGTTGCGACTTCCCTGATCCGGCTGTTTCGCTGACCGAAAGCCGATTTCTTCAATCCTGGAGGCCTCCGAAACCCCGCGGGTTTTGGAGGCCTCTTGCGTGACCGGGGACAGTGTCTTATAATCGAAAAAAGATTGCATATGCAAGTATATTTGGAGGGGAACGAATGGATCGCCAGGAAAAATCATTCGGAAGGTGGATCGCGACCCTTTTCAGGAGGAGCCGTGTAACCCTCGACCGTGTCTTCGGGCCGATGGGGCTAGGAAAAGGGCTCTATCTTTACCTCGCGCTCCTTTCGCGGCAGGAGGGGCTCACACAGCATCAGCTTGCCGTCGAGCTGGCCTTTGACGAGGGGACTGTTGCCCGTGCAATCCAGCACCTCACGAGGGATGGGTGGCTGATCAAGAAAAGAGACGAAAAGGATGGCAGGGCGTTCCGTGTCTATCTCAGCGCGAAGGCTTTAGAAGCGATGCCGAAACTGATGCAGGAACTTGAGGCATGGAACAGCCGCCTCGTGAAGGGTTTCACCGCCGAGGAAAAGGACATGGCACTTCGGCTTCTTGTGCGGATGGCGGAAAATGCTGATCGGAAGGAAGAAGAGGGGGAATGACAGAAATGGAAAGCTTCATGGGAATGAAAGCAAAAGCGGAAGCACTGGATGCGAAGGATCCCCTGGGAGCGTTCCGGGAGCGGTTTGTGATCCCGCAGGGACGCGTGTACCTGGACGGCAACTCGCTGGGACTTCCCGCCAGGGATTCCATCGAGGGAGTTCTTCGCGTCCTCGAGGAATGGAAAACCCTGAATATCGACGGCTGGCTTGAAGGCCGGATTCCCTGGTTCAACCTTCCCGAGGAGATGGGGCGAAGGATGGCCCCCCTCGTCGGAGCACTGCCGCAAGAGGTTGTGATGTCGGGTTCCACGACCTCCAACCTCCACAGTCTTGTCCTTACCTTCTATCAGCCTGAAGGGAAGAGGAGAAAAATCCTGGCGGACGAGCTCAATTTTCCGTCAGACCTCATCTATAGTAGAGATGTCCAAATAAATGAACCCGGGTCACCTCCCGGGTTCAAGGGGACGGAGAGGTCAGGTCAGACCTGGGGCAAGAAGCCCGAAATCAAGAAAGACCCTTCTCCC